>OOCM01001805.1_pt1 | contig 15744 bp, 14 predicted proteins | sample 1671111 | NCBI WGS metagenome assembly OOCM01 (sample SAMN06348123, study PRJEB24527) | human gut metagenome | biome: human gut; feature: ankylosing spondylitis patient; material: feces | host: Homo sapiens | place: China | collected 2015-10 | reverse complement strand
TGTGCAATAAAAATAATAAAAAAGTAGTGCGATAGAGGCAGAAGAGTGACGAACTGTCACTCGCTGTTTCGATGCAGCCGCACGATAGTGCGCTCGCGTCAGCGAGTAAAAACACCGAAATGAGCAAAAAGAAAAATCGTTCGAGGTATTACCTCGAACGATTTTTTTATAATTGCTATTCATTTTTACAGTTCCAGCTGCTTGGAGATATAACCTCCGCCCAGAACGGTAATTCCATCATAGATGACACAGGACTGTCCCGGAGCCGGTGCCCTCTGTGGGGTATCAAAGACAACCTTTGCTGTTCTGTCTTCCAGCAGGGTAATGGTAGCCGGAGCGTCTGATGCTCTGGAGCGTACCTTAACATTAGCATGTGCGATTGGGTTGTCTTTGCCGAGCAGTGGATTTGGCTGGATTACGCAGTCTGTGAGCAGCACTCCGTCCGCATATTCTTCTCCAGTGCGGGCAAGGTAGATGCGGTTTAATTCCGGGTCAATCTCCTTGATAAAGACAGGGTATCCCAGTGCGATGCCGAGACGTTTTCTCTGTCCGACCGTATAGTGGAGCAGACCTTTGTGCTTGCCGCAGACCGTTCCATCCGGGGAGATGAAGTCACCGGATTTGGATTTGCCCAGCTTCTGCTCGATGAAGGAAGCGTAATCCCCGTCCGGAAGCCAGCAGATTTCCTGGCTGTCTGGAGCGTCTGCACTGGCAAGACCAAGATCACGTGCAATCTGGCGAACTTCAGTTTTTTCTAAGCCTTCCAGCGGCAGAATCAGCATCGAGAGCTGCTCCTGGGTCAGGCGATAGAGCATATAAGACTGGTCACGCTCAATGCAGGCGGATTTTTTCAGGACAGGAGTTCCGTTCTCAAGATGTTCCACCCTCGCGTAATGACCGGTCGCAATTTTGTCAAAACCATGTTCCTTTGCAAACTGGCCGATAATGCCGCATTTGGTGGTAGGATTGCAGAAAATACAAGGGTTTGGTGTTCTACCTGCCTGATATTCCCGGCAGAAGGGGAGAATAACATTCTGCTCAAATTCTTTGTGGCATTCGACCACATGGAGCTTAACATCAAGCTGGTCAGCGATGACCTGTGCTGCCTGTACAGCTGCTTTGTGTACTGGGGAAAATTCCAGAATGATTCCTTCTACCTCATAGCCCTGCTGGCGCAGCAGATGAACTGCAACTGAGGAATCAACGCCGCCGCTTAAAGCGACAAGAACTTTCTTAGTGGACATGGCATGCCTCTGCATCCGGCAGTTCGCCGACAAATGGGGTTGGATCGATACCGTTGCGGCGGTAATAGTCAGCCAGAGCATGTTTGATTGCCTGTTCTGCCAGTACCGAGCAGTGAACTTTTACCGGCGGCAGACCATCCAGAGCCTCTACGCCATCGCGTCGGGCGGGCTGGCCGGGCTGGGGCTGGGCAACAGCCGACAGAAATATCTGTACGTGCCGGAGCCGCAGAACGACTTTATTTTTTCGATTTTGTGTGAGGAGCTTGGTTTTATCGGGGCGGCGCTGGTCGTGGCGCTGTTTTTGCTGCTGCTCTTGCGCGGCATGTCGATTGCGGTGCGCGCGCGGGATAAGTTCGGCGCACTGCTCGTCGTCGGGTTCGTCGTGCAGGTCACGCTGCAGGCAATTCTGAACATGGCCGTTGTGACGAACACGATCCCGAACACCGGCATCAGCCTGCCGTTTTTCTCGTCGGGCGGCACCAGCTTATTGATGCTGCTGGGGGAGATGGGCATCGTGCTGTCGGTGTCCAGGCAGACGGATATGGTGTAGGGAACATTCCCCTGGCCCCCTCTGCGAGGGAGCAAGGACGTCCTAAGGCAATACCGCACAATTCCCGCCTAACGGCTTAAGCACCGCTCCGGCGGCTGCGGCACGGCATCTGCGTTGCCAAAATGCTCGATAATACACAAAGTATTATCTGCGCTTTTGGCTTAGCAGCTGCCGCACCTCGCTCGCCGTATCGGCACTTAGAATTATGCGGTATTGCCCCAACATTTGTTCAACCTTTTTTCACACTCCCACCGTTGCAACGGCGGGAGTTTTGTTTTATAATTAAACTGTATTTTTGTGTGAAAGGGGTGCCGCATGGCAAAACCAAAAAACCAAAAACCACCCTTTGCCCTGCGGGCGCTGGCGGCATTCGCCGTGACGCTGGCGGCGCTTTTTGTGCTGCTGCTGGCGGCCTACGCCCTGCCCGGGGAGCCGGTGCGGGACCATGTCTACGACTCAGCGGTGAAAATCGCCGGTGAGGGGCTGTACCCGGAATATCTGAACTTCAAGCTGTTCCAGATGGACAACTACACCGACACGATCATGCTGACCGAGGCCGCGTCCGCCGACGAGGCCCCGCCGCTGACCGCCATGATGACGAATACGGCTTACAACGTCGATAACTTTGAGACGCTGGCCGACGACCTGCAATGGTACATAGAAAGGGACTGGGCCGCGGGCGCACAGCGCACCGACGCGCCCGCGCTTGTGCCGTTCTCCTACGCGCGGTACTGGCACGGCTACCTGATCTGGCTGCGCCCGCTGCTGCTGGTCACCGACATCACCGGCGTGCGCGTGGTGCAGTATCTGGTGCTGGCGGTGCTGTTTGCCGCGGTGGCGGTGCTGCTGCGCCGCCGCTGCGGGCTGCGGGCCGCGGTGTGGTTCGCGGTCAGTCAGCTGCTGGTCACGGCGTTCTGGGCACCGCATCAGGTACAGTTTTTCACCTGCTTTGCCGTTGCCTACGCGGGCTGCGTCTGGGTGCTGGCCAAGCCCCGCCGCAGCGATGATGTCTGCCTGGCACTGCTGGTTCTTGGCGTTGTGACGTCGTTCTGCGACTTGCTCGTCACGCCGGTCCTGACCCTTGGCCTGCCGCTTGTCTGCTGGCTGCTTGAGCCGCAGCAGCGCCTGCGGGCCGGCACAAGGCAGTGCGGCATCGTTGTGGGCGGCAGCCTGACGTGGGGCGTCGGCTACCTGCTCTGCTGGGCATCCAAATGGGTGCTGGCCGGACTTGTCACCGGGCAGAACGTCATTGCCGACGCGCTGCATCAGGTGGGCGTGCGCACTGCCGCCGACAGCTGGCACGGCATGGAATTGACCTGGCGTAATATTTTACATTTTGTATACACGACGCTGGCGGGCAAACACCTGTTCTGGCCGCTGGTTCTGGCTGTCGTTCTGCTTTTGGCGCTGTTTGCAGCCAGCATCCGGGACAGGCAGCAGCTCGCACGCGCACTGCCGCTGGGGCTCTGCGCGCTGATGACCCCGGCGTGGTTCATCGTGCTGCGCACCCACAGCATCCAGCACGGCTGGTTCACCTGGCGCGCACTGGGACTGACCGTCTTTGCAGGGCTGGCGTTTTTGTATTATTGTTGTGATGTGCGGCAAATCGCCAAACGTTTAAAACGCACGTAATATATCAGCCTGTCGAAAAAGGTGTGCTCACCCCTTGGCCCCCTCGCAGAGGGAGGTTTTTCGACACGCTGAATATATGTAGGGGCGGCCATTGTCCCCTACACAACAGGATTATAGGTAAGGCAACAACAGGGGAAAGTAAAAATATGAACGAACTGAAAACGAAAACCGAAAAAACAACCGATGGAGCGCTAAAAAGGAACCCGTGGCGGCGCCTGCCCAAGGGTGGCAAAATCGCGGTCATTGTTGTCGGCATTCTGGCCGTGCTGGCTGTGCTGGCGGCCCTTTACGTCAACGGCAAGCTCGACCTGCTGCGCTATGATGACGGCAGCGTCAGCGAGATGGGTGAGATCGGCGCGGACGAGGACCAGGACCTGGACGGAACCGGCCTGACCCACACCGAAAGCGAGATGACAATGCCCGAGGGCAGCCCGTTCTCTGACGACAACGTGCTGAACATCCTGCTCATCGGCACCGACGAGCGCACCGAGGCCGTCAACGACGCCGATGCCTTCACCCACCTGAACCAGCTCGACGGCACGGAGGACACTACCGAGTTCAGCGACGACGCGCGCTCCGACAGCATGATCCTGGTCTCGCTCGACATCAAGGATCACGTCATCCGGCTGGTCTCCATCGAGCGCGGCACCGGCGTGCCGATTCTGCTGGACGGCTATGAGGGCCAGTACGACTGGATCACCCACACTTTCCGCTACGGCGGCGCAAAGCTGACAATGAAAACCATCGAGGACTGCTTCAACGTGCAGGTAGACCACTACGTCCGCGTCAATTTCAACTCCTTCGTCCAGATCGTGGACGCCGTCGGCGGCGTAGACCTTGATATTACCGAGATGGAGGCCAAGGCCCTGAACTGGGAGGTCCCCTCCAACTCGATGCTGATCGTCAACCACGTTGACCCGGGCCCCAACCATTTTGACGGCTACACGGCGCTGCAATACGCCCGTCTGCGCAAGATCGACAACGACTGGAAGCGCGTCGAACGCCAGCGCACCGTCATTAAGGCCGTGCTGGATCAGGTGCAGAACGCCAGCGTCATGGAGCTGGACGACCTGCTCAACACCATTCTGCCGCTGATCCAGACGAACTTTACCAAGTCCGAGATCGCCGCGCTGCTTGTGCAGCTGCCGGGCTTTTTGGGCTGCGATGTGCAGCAGATGTCCATGCCGCTGCAAGGCACCTACGGCATCCGCACGGGCATGGATGACCGCCTGATGTACGACCCCGACTGGGTCGTGAATATTAAGGCATTGCAGGACTTTTTGTACAATGATAAGACCGCCGAGGAGGTCATTGCCGCCACGCCGGAGACCGCTGCCGCCGAGGCCGCGGGCGAGCTGGTCATTGCGACCCGCGAGAGCGCCGACGTGACCAACCCCGTGGAGGAGTACAATAGTAAGTATCTGCACCGCATTGATATGACTTATGCGCTCGATGCGTCGGACTTCGGCAGCGACGAGTACCGCGTCTTTGTGGCCGACACCGACAACCTGCGCGGCAATGAGCTGCGCGGTGCGCTGATCGACAAGCTGTACAGCGCGGGCGTGCGGGTCGTGGCTGTGCCGGACGGCGCCGCCGCGGGCGTGCTGCTGGACAACTATCTGCAGACCGGCAATACCGGGAGCCTGGACAGCTACCTGTCCGTGCTGCCCGCCGACCGGCGCGACAGCGCCCGCACCCTGTGGGAGCACGTCCGCACGCGCTACCCCGGTGTTTTCCACGCCGCGGGTCTGGGGGCAGATGCCCGCAGTGCGACAGTGGGCAAAGCGCTGACCGTGCTGGCCAATGCGAGCTACAACACGCCCGAGACAGAGATCGCCGAGGCTGTGCAGGTCATGCGCAGCGGCACGACCAGCAATGCCGTCTACTGGTTCAAGACGGCGATGGCCAAATATCCGCGCCAGATGGAGCGGTTCTTCGGCAGCAGTTACGCCGCCGTGTCCCGCCTGTACTACGCCATGCAGGGCACGCTGAACGTCGCGGACGACAGTGAGCTGCCGACCTACGACGCGAAGCAGCTGCTGAAAACCTATAAGAAGGACGGCATCCTGATCTTTACCGACGAGGCCAGCGCCCTGATGACCGAGGGCAGCATGGCGTCCGAGCTGCAGGCGCAGCTGGATAAGCAGAAATACGGCGAGGACGAGGACCCGCAGCGCGTCTGCGCCATTGGCGCAGTCTACGGCACCTGGAGCAACGCCGGCAGCTTCACGCCCGACGATACCGAGACCGCCTGGGACGCTGACAGCCTGACCGAGTACCTGGGCAGCGATGCCCTGCGCGGAAAAGATATGCTGCTGGCGCTGGACGGCGAGGACAGCCCCTACCTGACGGAGAACTGCCTGCTGAAGGACACCGACACCCCCGTGGCCGAACAGGTGCAAAAACTGTTTGTGCTGGATAAAAACAACATGGCGTCGCCGGAATCCGCAGAATCTGAATAAAATTTGAAATTGGGTGTTGACAATCACGCCCGTGTGTGGTATAAATGCTTTAAACCAATGAAGCGAAAGTAAAGCACACAGCGCAGTTACAGAGAGTCCCCGATGCTGGGAAGGGGATACAGAGCGGGTCTGCATAATGGTTCGCGGAGGGCACGGGGAAACGGGCATGGCCCGCAGTATCCGCTGACGGGCAGCTCCCGTTACAGAGCAGGGGAATGTTGGTTCCCTACAGAGTGGCCGTGATTGTATAGTAAGCACGGCAAGCAAGGTGGCACCACAGATTTGTTTTATCTGCCCTTGCACAGGAGAAGTTCTGTGCAAGGGCAGTTTTGTTTTTGACAATGGGGGAGAGGGAACATGAACCTGATGAAAGAGCGATGGCAAGCCTGAATTTGTAAATCTGGATGGCCCGGAACGCACCGGGCACTATAGGGGCAATGACCGCCCCTACAAACCTGACATTCACTACAATTTACAAATTAAGGAGAATTTACCATGAAAAAGTTTGTTGCTGTTCTGTCCGCCGCCACCATGATGACCAGCCTGGCCGCCTGCGGCTACACCGCCGATACCGCCAACACTGCCGCATCTTCCGCCGAGACCACCGCGTCCGCTGCCGAGAGCACCGCGGACACCGCCGCCGCTGACAGCTACAAGGTCGCCATTGTCCAGCAGCTCGACCACGCCAGCCTCGACGAGATCCGCGTGGCTATTGAGAAAGAGCTGGACGCCAAGGCCGCCGAGAAGGGCATCACGATCGAGTACAAGGACTTCAACGGCCAGAACGACGCCACAACGCTGAACCAGATCGGCACACAGGTCGTCGCCGACGGCTATGACGCCATCATTCCCATCGCGACGCTGGCCGCCCAGTGCATGACCACCGCCGCCGAGTCCACCAAGACCCCGGTCATCTACGCGGCCATCTCCGACCCCGCCGCCGCAGACCTGACCGACATCGACTATGTCACCGGCACGTCCGACGCGCTGAACACCCAGTCCATCATGGATATGATGTTCGCCGTTCAGCCCGACATCCAGACCGTCGGCCTGCTCTACTCCAACTCCGAGGCTAACTCCACGACCCCGATTGCCGAGGCCAAGGCGTATCTGGATGCCAAGGGCATTGCCTACGTCGAAAAGACCGGCAACACCAACGACGAGATCATGACCGCCGCGTCCAGCATGGTCGGCCAGGTCGATGCCGTCTTTACCCCGACGGACAACGTGGTCATGGCCGCTGCCGCCGCTGTCTCCGAGACACTGACCAAGGGCGGCATCCCGTTCTACACCGGCGCGGACAGCTTCGTCACGGCAGGTGCGTTTGCAACCTGCGGCGTCAACTATACCGAGCTGGGCACCTACACCGCCGACATGGCGCTCGACATCCTCGAGACCGGCGTTGTCCCCGCGTACCACGTCATGGACGGCGGCATCATCACCGTCAACACCGAGACCGCCGCCGCCCTGGGCATCGACTACAGCGCCTTCAACGATCTGGCCGGCCAGGTCGTCGAGGTCACCACGGCGGAATAACCCTCCGGGAAAAGACCGTAGGGGCGCATTCTATATGCGCCCGGGACGCCTGTGCAGCCGCAGCGTCCCGCGGGCGGATATGGAATCCGCCCCTACATTGTTGTATAATAGACTGTACCATTACTTTTAGAGAGGAAGTCACCCTATGTTTACCGTTGCCACCGTGCTGAATGCACTGGAACTGGGCTTTATCTACGCGCTGGTCGCTATGGCGCTGTTTTTGAGCTTCCGCGTGCTGAACATCGCCGATATGACCACCGACGGTGCGTTCACGCTGGGCTGCGCCGTGTCGGCCACCGCCGCCGTGGCGGGCCACCCGTTCCTGGGGCTACCGCTGGCCATGCTGGCCGGTGCGGCGGCGGGCTTTATCACCGCGTTTTTGCAGACAAAGCTCGCTGTGCCGTCGATTCTGGCGGGCATCATCACCAACACGGGGCTGTACACGGTCAACCTTGCGGTCATGGGCTTCTCCTCCAACGTGCCCATGCTGAAAACCAAAACGGTCTTTACCGCTGCACAGGGCGTTTTTGGCGAGAGTGCACCCTATAAGCTCATCGTGGCGGCGCTTGTCACCGTTGTGGTCTGCGCACTGCTCATCGCGTTCCTCGGCACCCGGTTGGGCCTGTCCATCCGCGCTACCGGCGATAACCCGGACATGGTCCGTGCGTCGTCCATCAACACCGCCTTCACCATCACGGTGGGCCTCTGCATCGCCAACGCCATGACCGCGCTGTCCGGCGCGGTGCTGGCCCAGTACCAGCGCTCGGCGGACATCAACCTCGGCACCGGCATGGTCGTCATCGGCCTGGCCTCGCTCATCATCGGCGAGACGCTCTTTGGCCGCGGCGGCATGTGGGTCAAGGCTGTGGCCGCCGTCGCGGGCAGCGTCATCTACCGCTTCATTATTGCGCTGGCTCTGCGTGCCAACGTCCCGTCGGAGTGCCTGAAGCTGATCTCCGCCGTCATCGTCGCGCTGGCCATTGCAGCCCCGGCCCTCAAGGCCAAGGCTGATTTCCGCCGCCGCCGCGCCAACGCCCAGAAGGGAGGTGCCCGCCATGCTTGATCTGAAAAACATCAGCAAAACGTTCAATCCGGGCACTGTCAATGAGAAGGTCGCCCTCGAAAACGTGAACCTGCATCTGGACGACGGCGACTTTGCGACGATTGTCGGCTCCAACGGCGCGGGCAAGTCCACGCTGTTCAACGCCATTGCGGGCGAGTTCATCGCCGACATCGGCACGATCACGCTGGACGGCAGGGACATCACCTTCCTGCCGGACTTCAAGCGCTCCAAGGCGATTGGCCGTATGTTTCAGGACCCGCTGCGCGGCACGGCCCCGCACATGACGATTGAGGAAAATCTGGCGCTGGCCTTCCTGCGCGCGTCGGGGCACACCTCGGCGTTCTCCCGCATCAGCAAAAAGGACCGGGAGCTGTTTGCCGAAAAGCTCTCCGCGCTGGGTCTAGGGCTTGAGGACCGCATGAAGCAGCCCGTGGGTCTGCTGTCCGGCGGCCAGCGCCAGGCGCTGACCCTGCTGATGGCGACCCTCGTCACGCCGAAGCTGCTGCTGCTTGACGAGCACACGGCGGCGCTGGACCCCGGCACGGCGGACAAGGTGCTGGAGCTGACAAAAAAAATCGTGGCCGAAAACCACCTGACCTGCCTGATGATCACCCACAACATGCACGACGCGCTGACCCTGGGCAACCGTACGCTGATGATGGACCACGGTCATATTGTGCTGGACATCAGCGGCGAGGAGCGCGCCCACACCACCGTGGACGGCCTGCTGGACCGCTTCGCAGAGAACGTCGGCCACGCGCTGGACAATGACCGGATCTTGCTGAGCAAAGAGAAGTAAAAAAGAACCGCCCCGCACGAAAAAACGTGCAGGGCGGTTTTTTGTAGGGAAAGGCTTCCCCCCTCGGGGAAAGCTGTCAGTGGCCCCGACCACTGACTGATGAGGGCAAAGCTACCGACAGCAGCCCGTTACCGGGCAATTGCCGCAAGGCCGCCCCTCATCCGGCCTCGGGCGGGGCCTCGGCCACCTTCCCCCGCAGGGGAAGGCAAGGAAGATCACATCTCCGCCAAATCAAACCGGTAGATCGTCGTCGAGCTGTACGGCTTGCCCGGCAGCAGTGTCGTGTCGGGAAAGTTCGGGTGGTTCGGTGCGTCGGGAAAGTCCTCCGTCTCAAAGCAGACGGCATCCCGGGCAGCGTAGTGTGCGCCGTCCTTGCCCGCCGTGACCGGGGCCAGGAAGTTGGCCGTGTACAGGTGGACGCCCGGCAGGGTCGTCAGCACCTCCATGCGGATGCCGGTCTCGGGGCCGACAGCCCAGGCGGCGTGGCGCAGACCGCTGTCACGGATGACATAGCACTGATCGTAGCCGCAGCAATCGGTCAGCGGGGTGAAATCCGCGCCGATGTCCAGCCCCAGCGTCTTTTCTTCGGTGAAGTCCATCGGGGTGCCCTTGACCGGCAGCTTGCGCCCGGTGGGGATGCTGGCGGCGTCGGCCTCGAGGTAAAAATCGGCGTCCACCGTCACGCGATGGCCCAGCGCACTGCCGCTGGCGTGGCCGTTCAGGTTAAAATAGCTGTGGTTCGTCATATTGCAGACGGTGGGCGCGTCGGTGGTCGCCCCGTAGCGGATGACCAGCCCGCTCTTGGCCAGGCTGTACTGGATGGTCAGATCAAAATTGCCGGGGAAGCCGTCTGTCCCGGCGGGGCTCGTGGCCGTCATCGTCACGCTGTCGGTCACGCCGGGGGTCAGCGCCACGTCAAACATCGTGTGATTGAACCCGTGCAGGCCGCTGTGCAGACAGTTTCCGTTCTGGTTCGGCGTGATATGGACGATCTCCTCATACAGCGGGAACTGCGCACCCGCAATGCGGTTGGCAAAACGGCCCACGGCGGCGCCCATGCTGTCGGTGTTCAGCTCATAGTCGGCGGCGGTGTCATAGCCCAGCACGACGTCCACGGGATTGCCCTTGCGGTCTTTTACGATGATGCGATGGATAATGGCGGCATAGCTCAGCAGCTGCACCTCGATAAAATCGTTTTTCAGCGTCGCCAGCTTAACGGTCTGGCCGCTGGTGGACTTGCCGAAATCCTGAATCGAAACGGACATGGTGGGACCCTCCTTATTCCTTTGTGTCGGCGGTGACGCCCTGTGCGGCCAGGTCCTCGCGCACGCTCTCGGCCACGCTGCCGGTGCCGTAGTTCAGCATACGGTTCACGCGGCTGACCGTGGCGCTGGATGCGCCGGTCTCGCGGCGGATCTCGCTGTAGACCTTGCCCTGCAAAAGGCACCCGGCCACAGCGTAGCGCTGCTCCATCGTGCGCAGCTCGGTCACGGCGCACAGGTCGTCAAAAAAGCGGATGCACTCATCCAGGCTGTTCAGTCGCAGGATCGCCTCATACAGGGCGGTGTTACGTTCATTCTGCTGCATAGCGTAAAGGCGCACAGCGGTGCGCCGACCTCTTTCTTTGTAAAATTTGCATTTGCTCGGTCTTGGCATCTTTTAATATTCTAGCAAATTTGCCCAAACAAGTCAATACACTAAAGTGCGAAAGTGTGTTAAAACTGCTTGCATTTAACACCAAAATGTTGTATCATAGAAGCATCAAATGTTAGGGAGACTGCCATGCCGACAACATTACTGATTGTGTATCGCGTGCTGGGCACCGTGCTTTTTGCACTGGCCGCAGCCGCCATTGTGGAAAAATACCGCACGGTCCGTGGGGCCGTGCTGCTGCCCGCCCGCGTGCTGGAATGCCGCCGTGCGTCATCTACCAGCAGCAGCCGGGGTGCGGGCGGCTACCGCTATCTGGTGGAGCTGTACGCCAACGGTCGGCGGCTGGAGCTGGAGACGAACGACGCCTTCTGGTTCAGGCACGACAAGGACAAGGGTAAGGTGCTGCAGGTTTGGTACAACCCCAACGCCCGCTGTGTGGAGCGCAAAAGCTGGGAGACGGAATTTTTTGCGGCGGTGCTGGCCGTGATCGGCGCGGCGCTGCTGCTGATCCGGTGAGGTGCCTATGAGCTGGATTTTGTATGTGCTGCTGGTGCTGGCCGTGGCGGGGGACATCCTGCTGGCCGTGGTGCTGGCAAAGGTAATGCACAAAAATGACGAACCGCAGCAGAAAATTGATACGGCGGATGACTTTGTCCGCGCGGTAACGCCGGTTTTGCAGAGCGAGACCGACCTGCTGGCCGAGCAGCTGCGCGCCATGCAGGGCGAGAGCGCCCGCACAACGACGGCGACGCTGCGGGATTTTTCTGCCGTTCTGGCCGAGAACCAGCGCCAGAACGCCGCCGCCAGCACGGCGCGGCTGGAATCCATTGACCGAGCCGGGGCCGCCCGCCAGAAGGCCGCGAACGATGCCCTGCTGGCCCAGCTGACGATGATGGAAACGCGGCTGAAAAATCTTGAGGACTCCAATGCGACCCGGATGGACAGTGTGCGCGGTGCGCTGGTGCAGGGTCTGAACACGATCCGCGCCGACAATAACAAAAAGCTGGATGAGATCCGCGGCACAGTCGAGGAAAAATTGCAGGACACACTGCAGCAGCGCATCAACGACTCGTTCAAGACGGTCAGTGCCCAGCTTGAGCAGGTCTACAAGGGTCTGGGCGAGATGCAGAATCTGGCCGCCGACGTGGGCAGCTTAAAGCAGGTGCTGTCCGGCGTCAAGACCCGCGGCATCCTGGGCGAGGTGCAGCTCGGCGCGATTCTGGAGCAGATCCTGGCCCCCGGCCAGTACGCCTGCAACGTCGCCACCGTGCCCGGCAGCACGAACCGCGTGGAGTACGCCATCAAGATGCCGGGGCAGAACGGCACGGTCTGGCTGCCCATCGACGCGAAATTCCCGGGCGATACCTACGCGCATTTGCAGGCGGCGCAGGAGCGCGGCGATGCTGCCGCTGTGGCCGCCATGCGCAAGGCGCTGAACAATGTCCTGCGCGCCGAGGCCAAGGACATCCACGACAAATACATCGAGGTACCCTACACGACGAGCTTCGGCATCCTGTTCCTGCCGTTTGAGGGGCTGTACGCCGAGGTGGTTTCCAGCGGTGTAACGGAGCTTTTGCAGCGGGATTACCAGATCACGGTGGCCGGGCCGTCCACAATGGCGGCGCTGCTCAACGCCCTGCAGATGGGCTTCCGCACGCTGGCCATCCAGAAGCGCAGCGGCGAGGTCTGGGCGATCCTGGGTGCGGTCAAGACCGAGTTTGAAAAGTTCGGCGCGGGTCTGCAGCAGATGCAGCGCCACCTGAACCAGACCGGCTCCGATCTGGAGGAGCTGATCGGCCCCCGCAGCCGCGCCATCACCCGCAAGCTCGAATCCGTCCAGCAGCTTGACCCGGATACGGCCACAGAGCTGTTGGGCATTGAGGAGTAGGGGAGGAGCCTCCCTGCCGGGCCGTGTGCGGGCATTGCATTGCTAAAAAGCTTATAGAGCAGTAGGGGCGGCATATATGCCGCCCGCCACCTTGCGCCGCCGCCCTCTGCCCTTATTTATAGCTTCCTCCAAAATCACATCTTCCGTAGGGGCGGATTCCGTATCCGCCCGCCGCTTTCCCACAAATGGCCATTTGCTATGCCCGGCCCCTACAGTGTGGTTGTTTGCTTTCCACGCTGTCATTTTTGCCAGAATCCGCCCCCGCAAGGGGGCTTTTTCTATGCCCTCATCCACTTTACAGCGCGGAAAAACTGTGGTATACTGAACAAGTTATTGAATAGTCAACAATATGCGGCGCTGCCGCACGCCCATAAAGGAGTTACTGCCATGATCCGTATTGTTACCGATTCCGCCGCAGATCTGACCGCGGAGGAGCTGTCCGTCCCCGGAATCTTTGTTGTGCCGCTGTCCGTCACCTTTGCAGACGGCACCACCCAGCTCGATGACGGCACGATGACGAAGGATGAATTTTTCGTCCGTTTGGCAGAGGACAGCAAGCTGCCCCGTACAAGCCAGCCCAGCCCGGCCAGCTTTATGCAGGTGTATGAGGATGCCGCCGCAGCGGGGGATGAGGTCCTTGTGATCACCATCGGCCAGAAGCTGTCCGGCACGTACCAGTGCGCGCATCTGGCCGCCGCCGATGTCGGTCTGCAGGTGCATATCGTGGACTCTGAGGCGGCCTCGCAGGCTGAGGCGCTGCTTGTCCGTGAGGCGGTGCGCCTGCGCGATGAGGAGGGCCTGACGGCGGAGGAAATCGCCGCCGTGCTGGAGCAGTTCAAAAAGCGGGTGCGCATCGTCGCCGTGGTGGACAGCCTCAAGCACCTGCAAAAGGGCGGACGACTGCCCGCCGCCGTTGCCATTGTGGGCGGTGCGCTGGGCATCAAGCCGGTGCTGGCCCTGAAGGACGGCGAGATCAAGCTCGTGGACAAGGGCCGCGGACGCCCCGGCGCGCTGGTCGCCATGTTCAAGCAGCTGGACGCGCTCGGCGGTATTGACCCGCGCTACGGCTATACGCTGCTCTACAGCGATAATAAGCAGCTTATTGCACCGGTACACCACTACATGCACCAGAATCTCCAACTGACCGGCGGCCGTGTGGCCCAGCTTGGCCCCACCATCGGCACCCATGTCGGTCCCGGCGTGGTCGGCGTGGTGTTTGTGGCGAAGGAGTAAACCTGTAAAATATAAAAAAGCAGGGGCGAGCAATGCCCGCCCCTGTAAGTTGAGCTTCTCCATTCGGAGAAGCTTTTTTATTTTCCGCTGAAAAACTTATTCAGTGCATACACCCCCAGCACGAGGACGCCGAGGACGAGGAAGATGCCGGCCATACCGGCGCAGAGCATCGAGAGGGTGACGGGAAGAAGTGCGGTTGACATGGGTTGACCTCCTTATACGCAGCTGCTCATAAGGGTCAGGATCAGGCCGCCGGCAATGACCGACGCGATCTGGCCCGAGACGTTGACACTGATCGAGTACATCAGCAGGAAATTCTGATTGTCCTCAGCCAGGCCCATCTGGTTGACGACGCGCCCGCTCATCGGGAACGCAGAAATGCCTGCCGCGCCGATCATCGGGTTGATTTTTTTGCCCTCGGGCAGGAACAAATTCAACAGCTTGGCGAAGAAAACGCCGCCGGCGGTGTCAAAAATAAACGCGACCAGACCCAGCGCCAGGATCAGCAGTGTGTCGGGCCGGACGAATTTGTCGGCGGTCATCTGGCCCGCCACGGTCAGGCCCAGCACAATCGTGATAAGGTTCGCCAGTACGTTCTGCGCGGTCTCGGACAAGGCGTTCAGCACGCCGCACTCGCGCAGCAGGTTGCCGAACATGAGGAAGCCGACCAGCGCCACACTGGCGGGCGCGACAAGCCCGGCCAGCATAGTGACCACAATCGGGAACAAAATTTTGGTGGTTTTGCTGACGCTGCCCTTCTGGTACGGCATCCGAATCAGCCGCTCTTTTTTGGTCGTGCACAGGCGGATGACCGGCGGCTGCACGATGGGCACAAGCGCCATGTAGCTGTACGCCGCGACCATGATGGCACCCAGGTATTTGCTGCCCAGGGTGTTCGCCACGAAGATAGCCGTCGGGCCGTCCGCCGCGCCGATGACCGCGATGGACGCCGCGTCGGGCAGGTCAAAGAACAGCCCCGCCAGCACGAGTGTGACAAAAATGCCGAACTGCGCCGCCGCACCGAACAGCATGAGCCACGGCTTTTCCAGCAGCGGGCCGAAGTCGATCATTGCGCCGATGCCGATGAAAAGCAGCAGCGGGAACAGCTCATTAGACATACCGGCGTCAAAAAGCGCGCTGATGGGGCCGACGGTAGTCCCCTGCGTGATGGCCCCGGACAGCGGCAGATTGACAAGGATCGCGCCGAAGCCCATAGGCAGCAAGAGACTCGGCTCCATCTTTTTGGCGATGGCCAGGTAAATCAGCAGGCCGCCGATGACCCACATGACCACCATCTGCCATGTGAGATTGCCGAAGTTGGCGAACAGCCCGGCGAAGGTTTGCAGAAATTGCATGTATGATACCTCCCGTTTGTGGGCGGCAGGGTACAAAAAAAGACCCCTGCCGCAGAAAAAGTCTGCAGCAAAAGTCTCAGTGTTCACAGTATGCCCCGGGGCGGCAGGCCACCCGTGGTGACGAAGCGATACGGCGCGCGGCAGGGGCGCGTCCCTTACTCCCTTTTACCTTGAGGGTATTATAACGCGGAGAAGGAGATTTTGCAAGAGAAATTTTTGAGGAAGGCGGGGGTGAGGGAGACGGGAAGGATGAATCCCTCCCCTGCAAGCAGCCAGAAGGTTTGCGGCAAATTTGTAGGGGGCGGCGTCCCCGACGCCCCGCGGAGGGG
>OOCM01001791.1_pt1 | contig 15830 bp, 11 predicted proteins | sample 1671111 | NCBI WGS metagenome assembly OOCM01 (sample SAMN06348123, study PRJEB24527) | human gut metagenome | biome: human gut; feature: ankylosing spondylitis patient; material: feces | host: Homo sapiens | place: China | collected 2015-10 | reverse complement strand
TCCAAATTACTATCAGGCAAAGGTTGTATGTAACTGTGGTAACGAATTCGTTACAGGTTCTACTAAAGAAGACATCCATGTAGAAATTTGTTCTAAATGTCATTCATTCTACACAGGACAGCAGAAAGCTGCTAAGGCTCGTGGACGTATTGACAAGTTCAATCGTAAATATGGCATGAATCAGAATTAATAACCGTAAGGTTTTAAATTAGGCGGCGGTGCAATGTATCACAGAGAATGTTGTGATGTTGTACCGTCGCCTAATTTTGGTTATACCAGATGTGAGATGACACACATCTTGCAGCAAGAATGCGAGGCATTCTTGAAAGGAGGTGCTCTTTGAAAAAGACAAGTATTGGAGGACAGGCAGTAATGGAAGGGGTCATGATGAAGAATCTTGACCGTTATGCAGTTGCTGTTCGGAAACCAGATCATGAAATAGAAGTAATGACGGACGAGTATAAAAGCCTGGGAAGTCGTTATGCGGTTCTTGGCTTACCAATCATACGTGGAGTTGTTAACTTTGGAGAGTCTTTATATATCGGATTAAAAACATTATCCTATTCTTCTTCTTTTTATGAGGAAGAGGATTATGAGCCGGGAAAAGTGGAACAGTTTTTTACAAAAATTTTTGGAGATAAGTTAGAAAGCGTTCTGATGGGAATCACAATGGTCATTTCTGTTATACTGGCGCTTGGAATTTTTATGGTACTTCCATTTTTTCTTACGAATCTGATGAAAGGATTTCTGCCATCTTACAGTATACGTACTCTGATTGAAGGAATCATACGTGTGGCATTATTTCTTATATATATATGGCTTATATCTAAGATGGAAGATATAAAGCGGGTATTTATGTATCATGGTGCAGAACATAAGACGATTAACTGCCTGGAACACGGTGAAGATCTGACACCGGAAAATATTAAAAAGTATTCGAGGCTTCATAAGCGTTGTGGAACCAGTTTTCTGCTTATTGTTATGATTGTCAGCATTGTCGTATTTATGTTTATTCGTGTGGACAGCTTAGTATGGAAGTTTGTGCTGAGAATCCTTCTCGTTCCGGTTGTGGCAGGTATTTCTTATGAGTTTATTCGTCTGGCAGGAAGAAGCGATTCGAAGATTGTGAATACGTTAAGTAAACCGGGATTGTACTTGCAGTATTTTACAACAAGAGAGCCAGATGAGGAAATGATGGAAGTTGCAATTAAGGCAGTAGAAGGCGTTTTTGACTGGAGAGAGTATCTTCGGGCAATGCATAACGGCGAACTGGAGGATTAGCTATGACAATCCGGGAAGTTTTGATAAATATACGAGAACGACTGCAAAATGCAGGGATTGAAGATTTTGAATATGAAAGCTGGGCATTTCTTGACTGGAAACTTCATATCGACAGAGCTGAATTTTATATGAACCCGAATGGGGAGGTAAAGGAAGAACTTTTAGCAGAGTTAGAAAGTGTTCTGAAACAAAGAGAGCAGCGAGTGCCTTTGCAGTATCTTATGGGTGAATGCGAATTTATGGGATATGATTTCTATGTGGATGAACGAGTGCTGATTCCGAGACAGGATACGGAATGTCTGGTGGAACTGGCGGTGGAAGATATTCGGAATAGAAAGACACAGAACCGATGTGAGTCTAATAATACAGCAGATCAGAAAAATGAACAGAAAGTCAAAGTGCTGGATTTATGCACCGGAAGCGGCTGTATTGGCATTTCTGTAGCAAAGCTTTGCCCGGATACCGAAGTGACTCTTGCAGATATTTCTGAGGGGGCGTTATCTGTAGCAAAAAAGAATGCACAGAACCTGGATGCAGGTGTTACCTTAATTAAAGGCAATCTTTTCGAAAATATCGAAGGCAGATTCGATTACATTTTATCGAATCCACCGTATATCCCATCAGAAGTAATCGAAGGCTTGATGCCAGAAGTAAAAGAACACGAACCGCGACTCGCCCTTGATGGCGAAGCAGATGGTCTTAGCTTTTACCGAGAAATTATAAATGAGGCGCCTGATTACCTGAATCCAGATGGACGAATTTATTTTGAAATCGGGGCAGAACAGGGAGAAGACTTAACCCATCTTATGAACGAGAGAGGATTTTCCGAAGTAAAAGTGCATAAAGATCTTGCAGGACTTGACCGAATCGTGACGGGCATATATAGTAGGAAGTAATTGCTATAATAATCTGATTTAAAATAGATATGCAGTTTGGGTAACAGTGAAATATGATAAAAGATATAACTATTTAAGAACACATAAAAATAAAATCTGGATAGTCATTTAAAGTTTAAGAAAATGTAAATCTGGAACATAGATGGTTATCAAGGTATAAGAAGGCACAGCAATAAACTTGAATGGTTATGAATAAAAGTTATAGTTATAAAAGCGCAAGAAAACAGGAGGAATAAAGATGTTTGATAAATTAGAGGATCTTGTAAAACGTCTCGATGAGGTTATGCAGGAACTTAGTGAACCAGATGTAGTTAGCGACCAGAATCGATTCCGCAATCTGATGAAAGAGCAAAATGAGCTGGCTCCTATCGTAGAAAAATATAAAGAATATAAAGAAGCAAAACAGACAATCGAAGACAGTGTAGAGATGCTTGAGGAAGAACACGATGAGGAAATGCGTGAGCTTCTGAAAGAGGAATTATCTGAAGCAAAGAAGAATGTAGAGCAGTATGAAGAGGAATTAAAGGTTCTCCTTCTTCCAAAAGACCCTAACGATGATAAGAACGTTATCGTTGAGATTCGTGCCGGTGCCGGTGGGGATGAGGCTGCATTATTTGCTGCTGAGATTTATCGTATGTACAAAAACTATGCCGAATCTAAACGTTGGAAAACAGAGTTCATTGATGTGAATGAGAACGGTATCGGAGGATTCAAAGAAGTTTCCTTTATGATTAATGGCCAGGGCGCATATTCCCGCCTGAAGTACGAGAGTGGAGTTCACCGTGTACAGCGTATCCCTGCAACAGAGTCCGGCGGACGTATCCATACTTCTACAATCACGGTAGCAATCATGCCAGAAGCAGAAGAAGTAGATGTACAGCTTGATATGAACGATTGCCGATTCGATGTATTCCGTGCTTCAGGAAATGGTGGTCAGTGTGTAAATACAACTGACTCCGCTGTTCGATTAACACATATCCCAACAGGTATCGTTATTTCCTGTCAGGATGAGAAATCACAGCTTAAGAACAAAGATAAGGCAATTAAAGTACTTCGTGCCCGTCTGTATGATTTAGAGCAGTCTAAAGCACATGATGCAGAGGCAGAACTTCGTAAGAGCCAGATTGGTACTGGTGACCGTGCAGAGAAGATTCGTACTTACAACTTCCCACAGGGACGTGTAACAGACCACAGAATCAAGTTAACCCTCCATCGTCTCGATGACATTTTAAATGGTGACCTCGATGAAATTATCGACAGCTTAACAGCAGCAGATCAGGCAGCAAAATTAAGCAAATTGCAGGAAATGGAGCGTTAAAAATTATGCAGGAGTGGAAGAAAAATATCAGACAGGTTGTTCCTTATGTACCAGGTGAACAGCCCAAAAAAGCAAATGTAATAAAGTTAAACACCAATGAGAATCCTTATCCGCCTTCACCGAAGGTAAAAGAACAGTGTGCAAAAATCTGTGCTGAAACAGAAGAACTGCGTCTTTATCCAGATCCGACAGCTGGAATATTAGTAGAGGCAATCGCAAAATATAAGGGATTAGACAGCAGTCAGGTCTTTGTCGGAGTTGGCTCCGATGATGTACTCGCCATGGCTTTTCTTACATTTTTTAATAGCGAAAAGCCGATATTTTTCCCGGATATCACTTACTCATTCTATGATGTTTGGGCTGATTTATTCAAGATTCCATATGATAAAAAGCCATTAGATGAGAACTTTATGATTAAAAAAGATGACTACTACTGGAAAAACGGTGGAGTCGTATTCCCGAACCCAAACGCACCGACAGGTGTGTTAATGCCACTTGATGAGATTGAGGACATTATCTCTCATAATCAGGATGTTATTGTTATCGTTGATGAAGCCTATGTAGACTTTGGAGGACACAGCGCACAGGAACTTCTCTCCAAATACGAGAATCTCTTAGTTGTGCAGACATTTTCCAAGTCCCGTTCCATGGCAGGAATGCGTATCGGTTACGCAATGGGTTCTGCAGAATTAATCAAGGCTTTAAATGATGTGAAATATTCCTTCAACTCCTACACAATGAACCGCACGTCCATCCTTCTTGGAACTGCATCCATCGAGGATGATGTGTATTTTAAAGAAACTGTAGAAAAAATTGTAAACACAAGAGAATGGTTCAAAGCAGAGATGAAAAAACTCGGCTTCACCTTCCCGGATTCCAAGGCAAACTTCCTTTTCGCTTCCCATCCGAAAGTACCTGCAAAGGAAATCTTTGAAGCAGCCAGAGAAAAAGATATTTATGTGCGTTACTTTGATAAGCCTCGCATTAATAACTATCTGCGAATCACAATCGGAACAGATGAGGAAATGGAAAAGTTCTTAAAATTCTTAACATCTTTTCTGAAAAGCCAGAAATAAACATGGTATTATGATGAAATATATTGTAAAATATAAGTATTACAATGTAAGACAATACAGGGAGGATTACTATGAAAAAGATTCTGTTTGCAGCTTCTGAATGCGTACCTTTTATGAAAACAGGCGGACTCGCAGACGTAGTAGGGGCATTACCAAAGGAATTTGACAAAAATGAGTGGGATGTACGTGTTGTAATGCCAAATTACCGCGGAATCCCAGAAGAGTATCGGAACAATTTTGAGTATGTTACTCATTTTTATATGGGAGTAGGGCCATACATTCCAAACGTATATGTGGGCATTATGAAGTACGTTTACAATGGCATTACTTATTACTTTATTGATAACTTAGATTACTTTGGAGCAATGGAGCCATATTCCGATACAAGAACTGACGTAGAAAAATTTACTTTCTTCTGTAAAGCGGTTCTTTCTATCCTTCCAGTTATTGATTTCCGCCCAGATTTGATTCACTGTCATGACTGGCAGACAGGATTAATTCCAGTTTACTTAAAGACAGAATTTGCGGCAAACCCATTCTTCTGGGGTATTAAGACAATGATGACAATTCATAATCTTCGTTTCCAGGGTGTATGGGATATCAATACAATGAAAGGTTTAAGCGGACTTCCAGATTATCTCTTTACACCAGATAAGTTAGAGTTCAAAAAAGATGCGAACATGCTCAAAGGTGGAATCGTTTGTTCCGACTTTGTCACAACCGTAAGCAACACTTACGCACAGGAGATTCAGACAGCATACTATGGCGAAGGATTAGACGGATTGTTAAGTGCACGTAACCAGAGCCTTTTTGGCATTGTAAATGGTGTCGATTACTCCTTATATGATCCGTCAAATGATGTAAAGCTCTATCGGAACTATTCAGAATATAACCATCGGGAGGGAAAGGCTGCGAATAAAGCAGAACTCCAGAAACAGCTTGGCCTTGAAGTGAATCCGAACAAATACATGATCGGACTCATTTCCCGTCTGACAGATCAGAAAGGTCTCGATCTTGTACGCTACGCAATGGATCGTCTCATTGATGATAATACACAGATTGTCGTAATCGGAACCGGTGATCCTTCATACGAGGAAATGTTCCGTTACTATGCATGGTGTAACTCTGATAAAGTTTCTGCTAACATCCTCTATTCCGATGATTTAGCACATAAACTGTATGCGGCAGCAGATGCTTTCTTAATGCCATCCTTATTCGAACCATGCGGATTAACACAGATTATCGCTTTCCATTACGGAACGATTCCAATTGTCCGCGAGACAGGTGGATTAAAAGATACCGTTATACCTCTGAATGAATTCGAGGATACCGGAGACGGATTCTCCTTCAGCAACTACAATGGAGATGAACTCATCAATACAGTAAATTACAGTAAGTACATTTACTTCGAACAGCCAGAGATTTGGGATCATATGATAACGAGAGCGATGGAGAAGGATCTTTCATGGGGAGTTTCGAAGAGACGGTATGAAGAACTGTATAATACGCTGATTGGACGATAGATAAACAGACGCCAGCAAAGAGAGCCTATCCCCTATATTTGTGACTTTAGTCGCGGCGGTTTGAATACTCGCTTACACACGCTCGTATCCAAACCTTGCTCCGAGGCCACAAATATGCCTTATTGGGGGCAATGGCTTCTGTGCTGCGGCTGGAGAGGATGAATTAAAGAGAAGGTGGGAGAATTTGGGAATGAGATGCCAAGTCTTCTACTTACCCGAGAATGATTGGGATATGGAGGGTATGATTTGGCAGATAGAGTAATCTATCTAATTCTTAGACTATTTGAAGGACTGGGATGTGTAAGATATGATTTGGTTACATATAAATATAGAGACAAAAAATTGACGTTTTAAATTTGATTTTATAAATAATGCGGATAACATAATATAATCATGCCAGACTTGGTTAAAATCTAGTTCTTTATCTAATTCTTATGGAATAACCATAAGTAGGTACATATAACTCATAAAAAGGAAATATATCTTTTTAATGACTATCATCGGAATATTTCAATAATTTCAGAGTAAGTAGTGGGATTCCGTTCTTCTAAAATGTTTACTGTTTCAATTTAGATAAAAATATCTATCTACAATATTCTGAGAGCAAGCAGAAAACTTCTGCCCTCTCCCCCAAATCCCCACAACCACTATTTAATTCAAACAAAATCCAGCCAAAGACAGCCCGAGAAGAGATACGATATCCTATATTTGTGGCCTCGGAGCAAGGTTTAGATGCGAGCGCATAAAGCGAGCATTTAAACCGCAGCGACTAAAGTCACAAATATAGGGTATCGGTTCTCTTCTCGGGCGTCTGTCTCTTAATGAATTAAATAGCAAAAAACCATTGACTTAACTGGAAAAATCCTGTATACTGATATTTACCGTGCAGCTGGGAAGTTAGCGGCGTCCTGTACCTGAAATCCGCTATAGCAGGAGTGATGGTCAGCCTCGGATGTCTTATTGATGGAGCTGCCCTTTATAAGTGGTGTTGACAATTGGGTCTCGCGCAACAGGAACCTCTGAACCGTGTCAGGTCGGGAACGGAGCAGCACTAAGGAGACTCTCCTGTGTGCCGTGAGGGTGCCTGGTTCGAGCTAACTGTAGAGGTAACGTCTGTTGGTAAGCATACAAAGCTGACCGCACGGTTTTAATAATTCGATTTTTATATTCACATAATAGAAAGCGTCATAATAATGAAGATTGTTATATATCTTTATTGCTATGACGCTTTTTTATTCAAGAATGCCTCCGCATTCTTGCTGAGAGATTTGTGTTATACAATGCATAGCATACTTTTACATGTTACTAGTTATTATCTCTTTAGGAAATCAGGCAGGAATCCTCGTTCACTTAATCGCCGAGTACTTTACTGATTATTCGTTTCAAACTTACAATTTTATAAAAGAAGCACAAAGCCAGTCTCGCAACCAGCTTTGTGCTACATTTTAATTCTAATTATCAGTCTGATTTTCTTCCTGTATCAGCTTTCGCTTTTTCTTTTTTTCTTTTTGAATTTCTCTTAATTTTCTAAAAAATGCAGAGAGCATTTCCGAGCATTCTTCTTGAAGAACTCCTCTTTCTACCTCTGCCTGGTGATTAAATTCCTGCATTTCAAGAAGATTAAGTATTGAGCCGCCACAACCGGCTTTCGCGTTCATGCTGCCAATAACGACTCTCGTCACTCTCGCCTGCACAATTGCTCCGGCACACATCTGGCAAGGCTCCAAAGTGATGTACATCGTACAGTCTTCCAATCGCCAGTCTCCAAGCTTTTTACATGCTTTTTTCATCGCAAGAAGTTCTGCATGTGCAAGCACAGTCTTATCCTTATTCCGCTTATTATATCCTCTGGCAATTATTTTTCCATCATGAACAATAACACAGCCAATTGGCACATCACCAATCGCCTCTGCTTTTTTTGCCTGCTTAATTGCCTCTTTCATAAATTTTTCGTCTTCTGTATATTTTCTCATAAAATATTCTCCCATTTATGAAACTCATAGTCCCGTAAAATAGCGACGTACTTATTTCAATATTTTGTGATATCCTCCTGCCTACAGATGGGAGCTTCCCTTCCCCCAATAAAATCACCATAATCACATCAAAAAATACATTTGCAATAATCTGCCAAACTGTCGATTTATATTCCGTCTCTCAGCAGATACAGCCAGTATCCAAAACTTCCAGTTTTCATACGATTCTCTGTAAGTGATAAAAATACTGGAAACTGATAAATTTCTGCCATATATTTTTCCCGATTCTCATAAATTCCCGGCACACCGATACAGTAGCGTTCTTCTCCTGCGTACCTTACTTTTCCTGCCAGAATATGATGATATCTCCCATATCCTTTCAAAAGGAACTGATTGCTTTTAAGTACGCTGGCTTCTTCCCCAAACTGTGCCAAATCCGCGGTTGAAATCCTGCATCCTTCATAAAAAGCGGTATTAAAAATATTGTCCACAGAAGGGTTCTTTTTCATTGCATTTATCCACATTTTTTCAAAATTATCAACAACAGAAGTGGCTTCTGGCTCAGTTTCTGCTTCTATTTTTATTTGGGGTTCTATTTCGGAGTCAATCTTCAACTCTGCTTTTGATTCCATTTCAGCATCAGTCTTTAACTCTGTTTTTGATTCTATTTCAGAATCTGTCTTCAACTCTGTTTTTGATTCTATTTCAGAATCTGTCTTTAACTCTGATTTTTGTTCTAGTTCAGATTTATTTTTTGATTCAATACCATCTTCTGAAAATTCTTTTATTTTAACACTTTCTTCTATATTTGTATTATTGCTATGTGCTATATCATTTTCTGAATCAGGCAAGTTTTCCTCTGATTTTATGTTCTCTATCTTATTCTCAGCTCTCTTTTGAAAATCCTTTTCCTCAAAACTCTCTGTGTTTATCTGACCTTTTTTTTCTAAAATATTTTCCTCTGATTCTTGTTGCTCCTGTAACATTTCATCAGTAATATTTCTTGTTGATACTTTTTGTTTTTCTGACATCTTATCTGGAAGAATCTTTTCTGTCTCTGTCTGTTTTTCTGATATTTTACCAGCAATATCTTTTCCAGATTTATTTTCCTGCATTTGAGATTTATCTTTTGCAGAATTCACAATCTTATGCCACCGAAGAGGCTCCAAAGTTTCTGTCGGAATTTCCTCTCCAATCCATACACTTCCGTAATAAAAAGCATCCTGATAATAAAGTAATACTCCCGACTGTCCTTTTATCCGAAAACCAGCCGGAAGCATAGCTGCAGGGTAGGTCAAATGTATTTCTTCCTTATGTTCTTGCGTAATGAGTGTGTCTAACTGCCAGACTTGCCAGCTCTCTCCCTGCCGCTCATAAAAACATAATTTAAGCTCCATTCCCTGCAATAAACGCTCATCGTCTATCTGAATCGTCAGTTTAAGGCTGCCTGACTTTTGTTCTGCCTTAACAAACCCGAAGCATTCCTTTTTCTCTGCCTTTTCATAACGATACAAATAAGAAAGTATCCTTTGATAATCTGCCATGATGATACTCCTTTTTTCACTAATGTATTCTGCAGAATGACTTTTATGCCACCAAATATCCTGTAAAAATATACCGCAAATTGGGACGTGCAGATTGCAGGAATAATTTTTCAAACACGCTCTTATCTTCCAAGAATATCCGATAACTTTGCAAACTCCTCTAAAGAAAGCTTTTCTCCACGAATTGTCGGAGTAAGTCCCATCTCTTCAAGCGCCGCTACTGTCTTTTCCTTTGGAATACGAAGTTCGCTTGAATTATAAAGTCCGTTCTGCAGCGTTTTTCTTCTCTGATTAAAAGAAGCACGAATAATCTTAAACATAAATGTGGAATCATTTACCTTAACTGGTTTTTCCTGATAACGAGTTAAACGGATAACTGCAGAACCAACCGCAGGTCTTGGAATAAAGCAGTTTGGCGGTACATTTGCCACGATATATGGTTCTGCATAATACTGTACTGCTAAAGAAAGAGCACCATAATCCTTTGTTCCCGGGCCTACCTGCATACGGTCAGCGACTTCTTTCTGCACCATAACTGTAATAGAGTCCAGGGGTACTTCACTCTCAAATAACCCCATAATAATTGGTGTTGTAATATAGTAAGGCAGGTTCGCAACGACTTTAATTGGTTTTCCACCATTCTTTTCTTCTGCAATCTTGCGAATATCTACCTTTAAAATATCTTCGTTCAATACTGTAACGTTATCATATTCCTTTAAAGTATCCTCCAGAATTGGAATCAGCTTTGTATCAATCTCTACCGCAACAACTTCCCTTGCCGCCTCCGCAAGATACTGCGTCATCGTTCCAATTCCCGGTCCGATTTCTAAAACAAAATCATCCCTTCCAATCTCTGCTGCACCAATAATTTTATCGAGTACATGCGTATCAATCAAAAAGTTCTGTCCATATTTTTTCTGAAAATTAAATCCATACCGCTGTAAAACTGCAATCGTTTCCTGCGGGTTTCCTAAATTCGCCATAAGACCTCCTTGGGCTGTCATAAGATTTTGAAAGCAATTTTATATTTGGGGAATCAATGTTGAAGTCTTCCCCTTAAATTTTTACTTAGTTTCTCTATAATAAGATAATAATACATGAAATGGATATCTCATTCAAGAGACGAAATCAAGAAAGGGACAATATGTAAAAGAGAAAGAATCCATATCTGTAGCCTGGGAGCAAGTGTTGGATGCAAGCGGGTAAGCGAACATTCAACACGCCGCGACGAAAGTCACAGATATGGATTCTTTCTCTTCCAGAGTTCGTCTGTCCTTCTGTTCTCCTAATGAATTAACCCATACAATCTCTGAGCATTTTCATAGGTTACATTTTCTACTTCTTCCGCTGTAATTTCCTTAAGTCTTGCGATTTCTTCAATCACCAGCGGCAGATATGCAGAGCTATTTCGCTTTCCTCTGTGTGGTGCTGGTGCAAGGTAAGGGCAGTCGGTTTCTACTACAATACACTCTAATGGAATTGCCTTTACAACTTCCTTCAGCACACGGGAATTTTTAAAGGTAACGACACCTCCTACACCAATGTAATAACCCATTTTTACATATTCTTTTGCCATTTCAGCAGAACCGGAAAAGCAATGAATTACACCGCCTGTCGTTCCGGCGTGTTCCTTTTTCATAATGTCAAATGTATCCTGCGATGCGTCTCTGCTATGTATAATTACAGGAAGTTTTTCCTCTGTTGCAAGATGAAGCTGTCTGATAAACCACTCCTGCTGTACTTCTTTTGGCTCTACATTCCAGTGATAATCAAGGCCAATCTCTCCGACTGCCACGATTTTATCCCTGTGACAATATTCCCGAAGCTGCTCCATCCGTTCCTCATTAAGTTCACCAACATGGTCTGGATGAATTCCGGCTGCACCGTACATAAAAGGTACTTTCGAAATAAGTTCTAAGGTATCCATCAGGTCTTTCCAGCTTGCACTGACATTGACAACCTGTGTCACGCCAGCATCTTTTAGCGATTCGAGAACGACCGCTCTATCTGCATCAAACTGTTTATCATTATAATGAGAATGTGTATCAAAAATCATAGTATACCTCTTTAATCCCTGGTTTGCCACAGGGAAAATAGACGCTCCCGAAGAGAGAAGATACCCTATAGCTGTGACCTTAGACCAAGGGTTGGATGCGAGCGTTTAAGCGAACATTCAACCTACAGCGACGAAAGTCACAAATATAGGGTATTGCCTCTCTTCGGGAGCGTCTCCCCTGCCTGCGGCAACTCAGAATTTAATTAACAAATCTCTGCGCCTGCTGGCATCTTCTTCTCTGGTACCATCAGGGATAATTCCCCATTTTCGTCCTCTGCGCATAAGAGCATACCTTCAGAAAGTACACCGGCTAATTTCGCAGGTTTTAAGTTTACAAGAACCATAACCTTCTTACCAACCATTTCTTCTGCGCTATAATGTTTCTTAATACCGGAAACAATCTGTTTTACCTGGCTGCCAATCTTAACCTGGGAGCAGAGAAGCTTTTTAGACTTCTTTACTTCTTCGCAGGCAATGATTTCACCAACCTGGAACTGCATTTTTTCGAAATCATCAAATGTGATTTCTTCTTTTGGTTCGATGTCGATTACTGGTTCGTCATCTTTTTTCTCTTCTTCAGCTGGAGCCTGTCTTGAAGCATTCATCTCGTCTACTTTTGCCTGTACTTCTTTTGCATCAAGTCTTGCAAAAAGGATTTCTGGCTTGTCTGTTACTTTCTTTCCAGATTCGTAAAGACCGAACATTTCAAGTTCGTCCATAGTTCTTTCGGAAGAATTAAGCTGTGCAAAAATTCTTTCTGCTGTTTCTGGCATAAATGGAGAAAGTAAAGAAGCACCGATTGTAATGCTTTCTACTAAATTGTAAAGAACTGTAGCAAGTCTGTCCTGTTTTGCAGGATCTTTTGCTAAAGCCCATGGCATTGTCTCATCAATGTACTTGTTACAACGTTTAAATAAGTTAAAGATTTCTGTCATCGCATCTGCAACTCTGAGCTTAGACATACATTTTATTACTTTATGCTTTGTATCTAATGCTACGTCCATAAGATTCTTATCAAATCCATCTGTCACTCCACTGTTAGCTACAACTCCGCCAAAGTATTTATTAGACATGGAAATTGTACGGTTTACAAGGTTTCCAAGTGTATTGGCAAGGTCAGAATTCATACGTTCTACTAAGAGATCCCATGTGATTACACCATCGTTCTCAAATGGCATCTCGTGAAGTACAAAGTAACGAACAGCATCTACACCGAATAAATCTACGAGGTCATCTGCGTAAATTACATTACCTTTGGATTTACTCATCTTGCCGTCACCCTGTAATAACCAAGGATGTCCAAATACCTGTTTTGGAAGCGGAAGATCTAATGCCATTAAAAAGATTGGCCAGTAAATTGTATGGAAACGTATAATATCTTTACCAATCAGATGTAAGTCTGCTGGCCAGTATTTTTTAAATAATTCTCCACTTTCACCATCGCAGTCATATCCAAGGCCTGTGATATAGTTTGTTAATGCATCAAGCCATACATAAACAACATGCTTTGGATCAAAGTCTACAGGAATACCCCATGAGAAAGAAGTACGGGATACACATAAGTCCTGAAGTCCTGGTAAAAGGAAGTTGTTCATCATCTCGTTCTTACGTGATTCTGGCTGAATAAAATCAGGGTTATCATTAATATACTGAATCAGATTATCTGCATACTTGCTCATACGGAAGAAATAAGCCTCTTCCTTTGCAGGCTGGCATGGACGGCCACAGTCTGGACACTTGCCATCTACTAACTGAGATTCTGTGAAGAAAGATTCACATGGTGTACAGTACATTCCTTCATAATGTCCCTTGTAAATGTCACCCTTATCGTAAAGCTTCTTAAAGATCTTCTGAACCTGTTTTTCGTGATCCTCATCTGTTGTACGGATAAACTTATCGTAAGATGTGTTCATTAAATCCCAGATTCTCTTGATTTCTCCTGCTGTGTTATCAACAAATTCCTTTGGAGAAATTCCAGCTTCTGCTGCCTTTAACTCGATTTTCTGACCATGTTCATCTGTTCCTGTCTGGAAACGTACATCATAGCCTTCTTTTCTCTTAAATCTTGCAATTGCATCTGCTAAAACAATCTCATATGTGTTACCAATATGAGGTTTGCCGGATGTGTAAGCAATTGCAGTTGTAATGTAATATGGTTTCTTACTCATTTATCTATTATACCTCCTATGCAACCTGTGTCATTAGGTCTGTTATCTGTTCGTCAACTTTCCTTAATGTACCCTTAGAATCTTTTATCCCTGATTTATACAGCAATTGTATTTACAGGGTAATTTTGCGCGTACATATTATTATAGAATAAATCCGAATATTCGTCTATGGTTATTTTTCTGAAAAACTAATAGTTTTCCTGTATAATTCATAGTATAATACCAAATACTTTTTATCTTCCGATATAAAAATGCTATCAAAGGAGGCCGACTATGAAGAAAAATCATCGCAGACCATTGTCTAAAGCACTATTTACCCACTTGTTTTTTCTACTTCTTATCCTTATTTGCGGAGTCAGTTTAGCAGGTTGTGGACAATCCAGTGCACATAATTCTTCAAAGCAGAAAAAATTTGACCAGTTTCTTGATTCCTGCTTTAAAGAATTCGCTACCGAAAACACAATTACTTTGCATTTTAAACTCTCTGATCCGTCTTCTTACGGTATTAAAAAGGAACCCTCTCCCACTTATGGAGAGCTTTCTTCGGATACGGCAAAGAAAAACTGCAAACGTTCAAAACAACTTCTTCAAGAACTTTATACTTTTCCAACAAGCAGCCTGACAAAAGAACAGAAACTTACCTGGCAGATTTTTCAGGATTATCTAAATGAAACTATTATGAGCGAAAAATATATTCTTTATTCTTCTCCTTTCGGTGCAGATGGATTACCTTCGGATATTCCTGTAACTCTTTCCGAATATCGTTTTGACAACGAAAAAGATATTAAAGATTATTTATCACTTGTAAATCAAATTCCAGAACTTTTTACGCAGGTTCTTGATTTTGAGGAAGAGCGCCGTAACGCAGATATTGTAAGCCCTGATTTTGTAATCTCTGATACTATCGACCAGATTAACCAATTTTTAAATGCAAGCGAAGAAAATAATCTTCTCGTTGAAAGTTTTGAGGAACGTCTGGATTCCCTTGATACTTTAAGTGAAGATCAGAAAGCAAGCTACACCGCAAATAACCGATTACTCATTACAAATAAAGTATTTCCCGCATATGAGCATTTAAAAACTGCTTTACAGTTCTCTACAGGCAGCAAACATACTACATCTGATAACAGCACAAAAGAGAGACTCTGCGAATATGAAAATGGCCAGGACTACTATCGTTTTCTTCTCCAGTCCGATGTCGGAACAGACATGTCCCCGGAAGAATGTATCACAGCTTTGGAAACACAGTTAAAAGATACGATAAAAGATATTTCTTCCCTGACAACACAAAATAAAGACCTGTATACAGAATATCTCAGTGCGGTTCCGACACTTTCAAAACCAAAGGAAATCATGGAGCAGTTAAAAGACGATTCTCTTGTGGATTTCCCGGAAATAAAGAACATTTCTTATGAATTAAAAAATGTTCCTAACGCTCTTTCCGGCACTTCCGCCTGTGCATTTTATCTTGTACCTCCAATTGACAGTAAAGATGCAAATATTATTTACATCAATAACAACCGTGTGGAGTCCAACGAAATGTTTTCCACACTTGCCCATGAAGGCTATCCGGGACATTTATACCAGACGAATTATTTTTTAAGTACGAATCCTTCCCCTCTCCGTACATTTCTTCACTGTGACGGATATGACGAAGGATGGGGGACTTATGCCCAGTTATACAGCTATAATTTTACAGAATTTAAAGATGTCGATGAAAAAACACAGGCACAGCTCCGCCAGCTATATCGGGATAATGACCTGCTCTCACTCTCCCTGTCCTCTCTGAGCGATTTATATGTGAATTATAAAAATTATGATGAAAATGCACTGGCCGATTATTTAAAGACTTACGGAATTGATAAATCCGCTACAAAACAACTTTACCAATACGTTATTGAAAATCCGGCTACTTATCTTTCTTACAGTATTGGATATTATGAATTAAACAAATTAGAAAAGGAGATGGCTGCCTCTCTTGGAAAATCATTTAAA
>OOCM01001776.1_pt1 | contig 15925 bp, 10 predicted proteins | sample 1671111 | NCBI WGS metagenome assembly OOCM01 (sample SAMN06348123, study PRJEB24527) | human gut metagenome | biome: human gut; feature: ankylosing spondylitis patient; material: feces | host: Homo sapiens | place: China | collected 2015-10 | reverse complement strand
AGAAGTTTTGTGTTATTCTGTTTCTATTAATAACCGGCATTATTGGTCCATTGTGTTAACTCAATCTGTTGGTAGGGGATTGGGAAATAATAATGGTTGTTTCTTTGGAAAAGTGAACCATCCCAAGTCTCGGCTCTTACTTCACTTACCTTCTCGAGACGGACTAGTTCGAACCAACGCTTCATTTCGGCAAAGAATTCCCATCCTCGCTCATTGGACACTGCAGTGGTGAAAGCGGTGGGGTCGGTAGTGGTAGTCAGTTGGCTGTCTGCATATCCGGCACGTTTCTGTATTTCCTGAATAGCCTGGATAGCTTGCGTATTCACGCTGTTGGTTGCACGAGTGGAGGCTTCGGCATACATCAGCAGGACTTCGGCATAACGATAGATGCAGGTGATACCGTTGGCAAGCTGGCTACTACCCGGTGCGCCATTATCATAGTTGTAATATTTCGAGATAGCAGGTAACTTGTCACCGCTCTCTTTGTAAGTGACATGGCCACTTTTAGTGTTCCATTCCGTCATGTAGTTCCAGGCTTTCCGTTCATCGTCTGGATAGTTCAAGTAGAAGGCTTCGTTACCGTAATAATCGGCCCAACCGGCGGGGATAAAATCGGCTGGATAATAGGACTTCCCATAGTTACTGGCTGTTTTTAGCTTTGCATTATGGTGGATGGCAAACATCACTTCATTGGCTTGTTCTTTGTTGGCTTCTTTCCACAATTCAGCATAGCTCTCGGTCAGATACAGTCCAGAGTTGTCTATGATATTTTTGGCTGTTGTAGCTGCCAGGCTATAATATTCTTGTCCTTTTTTTAAAGGCCAGCCTGCCATAGTCATGTAGGCGTCGGCGAGGCAGGCTTCAGCTGCCCATTTAGAGGGAGTGGAGCTAAAACCGCTACGGCTCTTGGTCGGTAACAGTTCTACTGCCTTTTTTAAACTTGGAATAATAGCTTGGTCATAGATGTCGGCTACAGCTGTTCTCGGCATATTAGTGGCAGCGTCTTCTTCCGTCAGAATCAGAGGTAAATCACCATACATGCGTACCAGATAAAAATAAGACAATCCACGGAGGAAGTAGGCTTCACCTAATACTTCTTCATATTGTTTGGCTAAGGTAGCGTCTTCAGGAAGCACCGCTTTGTTGATGAGTTTGTTGGCGTTGTTGATTACAGTAAAGAATAATTCCCATGTAGTCTTGTAGTCTGCATTGTTGGCTGTGATATTGGGGGTCAGTCGGTAGTAATTAGCCAGTTCATTGTTGGCTTTTGCTGCACGATATGTAATGTCATCTGCGCATACATTGATGCGTTGCAAGCGGCAGTTGAATCCGTAGTTACCATTCCATAAATCGTTGTAAAGCCCTGTTGTAGCTTGTTGCAGGCTGGTCAAATCCATACGTGCAATATATTCTTCTTCTGTAATGAAGGATTGTGGCTCTTGAGTCAGGTCCACACAAGAGGTTGTGAGGAACATACTACTTGTAATTACTATATATGCTAATTTTTTCATATCGTTCTTTTGTTTAATAAAGTTAATCATTAGAATGCAAAGTTTAAACCAATGAGGTAGTTACGGCTGTTAGGATATGCACCCCAGTCTACACCTTGTACCAATGGACTACCCATGGTAGCTTCAGGATCCAGTCCAGAATAGCTGGTAATGTGGAACGGGTTTTGAATAGAAGCATATACGCGCAGGTTGCTGATGCCTAATGCTTTACAAGCCAATTCTGGTAATGTGTAACCCAAGGTAATACTTTTCATCTTGATAAAACTTCCGTTCTCAACAAATCGCGTGGAGAAGAAATCTTTGTTTTCGGTTCCTCCATTGGTAAAACCTGGTACATTCGTATTAGTATGGGTAGGTGTCCAACGGTCCAAGAAGTCACGCATTGGGGTTACACCAGCTACCTGTTGACTTCCGATGAGACCGAAGCCTATCTGTTTGGTCGCATTATAGATGTCGAATCCGTGGAAGCCTACTACGAAGAATGAAAAGTCGAAGTTCTTGTAATTGAAACTATTGTTCCAACCCCAGTTGAATGTCGGTTGTCCGCAACCGATAATGCCTTGGTCCTCAGTGTTAATCTTTCCGTCTTTGTTGACATCTATATATTTAGAATTACCTGCAACAACTCCATATACTTTACCGTTGGTCTCACCAGTGGCGTTCCCGTTGGCATCAATGAATGGAGCGTTTACTTCATCTTCCTGCCAGATACCGTCAAAGGTATATCCCCAGAATGTCCCTAATTTTTCACCTTCAATCATTTGGAATAATTGGTTCTGGTAGTTACCAGCTTGCTGTTGGCGGTGGTTGGGAGTTGGTATACTGGCATAAGTACCTTTGTTGTGTGCCAAAGTAAGGTCTGTGTGCCAGTTGAAATCTTTATTGGTAAAAGGGTCTGCACTAATAGTAAATTCAACACCAGTATTTTTAATTTCACCAGAATTCATAAGTAATGACGAGTATCCCATGTGGGTAGGTTGTGCCAGTTCCAGTAGAATGTCTTTGGATACTTTGTTGTACCAATCGGCTGTTAAGCGAACGCGACCATTGAGAATACCAAAGTCAATACCGACATTGACCTGGTCGTTACGTTCCCATTTTAGGTAAGGAGCGGCGGGACGGTCTACTTTATAGGAAGTGCTGCCATCGCTGTTTCTTACGGGTGACATTTTGGAGTAAATACGATAAGCTTCTACTGATTGATTACCTACGGAGCCATAACCTAAACGAAGTTTTAGTTGGTCGATGAAACTGTTCTCTTTCAAGAAGTTTTCTTGTTTCAAATCCCAAGCCAAAGCGGCGGAAGGGAAGTAACACCATTTGTCTTTCAATCGTGAAGAGCCGTCGGCGCGTATGGAAGCCGTAATCATATAGCGATTCATGAATACATAATTGACACGTAACATGCCTGACATCAATGTATTGATGATGCGATCTGAACCGATAGCGGCAAGATTAGCGTCAGACCATGCCAAGTTGTTAATACCAATACGGTCGATATAATCCAGATTATAGGCAGTACTTGTGTGGTTGTATTTATTATCGTAGGATTGTTCGAATACAGCTGTTGCATTGATACGGTGATTTTTATTGAACTCCTTGACATAACTCAGTGTATTGGTGTTCAGCCAGGAAGTATTCCAGTAACTGCGCGATTGTCCTTGGGTCATTTTGTTCTTGTAGTTGTAATAGCTATCTTCGTTTTCTACTGAAGTGTTCAGTCGGTTGTCGAATAGGACACCTAATTGTGAACGGAATGTTAGTCCATCCAATATATTGAACTGTACGTATCCCTGAAGACGATTATTAATGGTCTTGTTGGAGTTGTTTGATTCCCAAATGTATCCCATAGGATTGTAGGTTGGACTGCCATCAAAGAAGGCGTTGTTATATTCTCCGTTCTCCTTTTTAGGAGAGATTGTGCTAGGGAAGTACATGGCTTGTTGAATCAAACCATCGTATTGTGTGATACGGGGAGCTGTATTATTGCGATAGTGTCCATAAATATTCAGTCCGGCTGTCAACCATTTTTTGATTTTAGTATCCATCTTCAAGCGCCAACTGTAGATTTGACTGTCTGATTCTTTAATGATACCTTTGTCATCTTGATAACGGAGTGATGCTAAGAAAGTGGTTTTCTCGCCACCACCGGCTATAGAGAGTTCATAGTTCTGGGTAACTGCAGTGCGGAAAATTTCTCTTGAGTAATCAAAACCTGCTGTTCCGTTCTTGAAAGCTTCTAGCTCTGCTGCACTGTAATAGTGGTTGTCTTCATAACCAAATTTTTCTTTACCGAATTCGTTCACCAAATTGGCATATTCGTATGGAGAGAGGTTGTCAGCATACTTAGCTACTGTCTTGATATTAGCAAAAGCATTAAAAGATACAGTCAATTTATCTTTGTCAGGATTTTTAGTAGTAACCAAGAGGACACCGTTTGCACCGCGAGAACCGTAAACAGCTGTTGCAGATGCGTCTTTCAATACTTCGATAGATTGAATATCGGAAGGATTCAACGACTGAAGGGAACCACCGATGAAACCGTCGATAACAACCAAAGGACCGGTTTCTGCTGTGATAGAGTTGATACCACGTACACGGATGGTATTGTCTTCAGTAGGATTACCGGAACCAGAGAGAACTGATACACCGGCCATACGTCCCTGCAATGCATCGGATACATTACCGGTCGGGGTATTCTTCAATGCATCTGCTGCTTTTACAGAAGCAACTGCACCGGTCAGGTCACTCTTACGTTGAACGCCGTAACCCACTACGACAACTTCCTGCAGCAATTGGCTGTCTTCTGCCAGTTTTACGTCGATTTTGGTCTTTCCGCCTACGGCAATCTTTTGTGTCTGATATCCGATATAGGAGAATACGAGAGTTGCGTTTGCCGGAACATTGGGAAGGGTGTAGTTTCCGTCAATGTCTGTGATACATCCGTTACTTGTTCCTTCCACCTGGATAGAAGCACCAATCACCGGACCTAAGTTGTCAGTCACTGTACCTGTTACTGTGAGATTCTGTGCATTGGCCTGCGTGGCAAATAGGACAGAAAGCAACATAATACCTAATGCTTTAAAGAAGCTGGATTTCTGTTTCATAAATATTAATTTAATTAGTTATTAATAAAGGTTGTTTCTTTGTTTTGTACTCACTTCAGAGTTGAATCACATCGCAAATGTAGGGGATGGAATATACAAATGCATTAGTTAATAGTTCGCAAAAAGTACGAATTCGTACAAAACTTGCGAACTATACCACTCTTGTACTTTTATTCCCTTTCACTTTGGTTCTTTGCTTCCTTCACCTCTTCCAGTAGGGCAGAGAGCGTTTTTACCTTGTCCGGATGGGCTTCTGCCACATTGTCTTTTTCGGACGGATCAATGGAAAGATTGTACAGTTGGGGCTGCGGGGCGTTGCCCATTTCTATTTTTGTCCAATACTCCAGTGCCGGCTTGTCGCTGGGCTCTATGTATTTCCAGTCTCCTTGGATAATGGAGAGTGTATTGTCCAGATTCTGTTGTACAATATAGTCACATCCGGCAGTATCGGTTCCCAGGAAGTTGTTGAGCTGGTCGCGGCTGTCGGGAGCGATGCCTGCTTCCAGCGGATGGTCCAGCAGGGCGGCGAGTGAAGCGTATACATCAATCATGGAGAAGGGGGCCTGTTGTTTGCCGGGCTTGATGCCATTGGGCCAGCGTACAATGAAGGGAATACGGGTACCGGCATCGAAAGCGCTGTACTTCCCGCCGCGGTAGTGCTTCATGGGAGTATGGCCGTTCAGCAGTTCGCGTGCCTGGTCCTGATAGCCGTCGTCTATGACGGGACCGTTGTCACTGCAGAATACAAAAATGGTGTTGTCGGCAATGCCGAGGCTGTCCAAAGTGTGCATGATTTCACCCACGGTCCAGTCCAGCTGGAGGATGACGTCGCCACGTACGCCCAAACCACTCTTACCGGCGAAACGCGGATGTGGCACGCGGGGAACATGTACATCTTGCGTACCCATATAAAGGAAGAAAGGTTCGTCTTTATGGGCTGTGATGAAGTTCTTGGCCTTGTCTGTAATCACGTCGGCAATGTCTTCGTCTGTCCAAAGGGCGGATTTGCCGCCGGTCATCCAGCCGATGCGGGGGATGCCGTTGATGATGCTGTTATTGTGCCCCTGGCTGGGTTTCATCTTGACGAGTTCGGGGTTTTCGAGACCGGTGGGCCAGTCACCGACCTTGTGGTCGTAGCTCACGGTGATAGGGTCGTTGGGGTCGAGGCCCACTACATGTCCGTTCTCTACAAAGACGCAGGGAACGCGGTCGACGGTAGCGGGGATGATGTATTCATAGTCAAAGCCGATGTCTTGGGTGTTCGGTTTGATGGAGTGGTTGAAGTCTGTACCGCCTTTAGGACCCAGGCCGAGGTGCCACTTGCCCACTGCTGCAGTGGCGTAGCCTTCTTCCTTGAACATATCGGCCATAGTGACGCAGGCGGTATCGATGATGAGTTCGGAATTGCCCGGAGCAATGCCGGTATTCTTCTGTCGCCAGGGATACATGCCTGTCAGCAGGCCGAAGCGGGAAGGGGTGCTGGTGGAAGAAGTGGCATAAGCGTTGGTAAACTGCATGCCTTGTCCGGCAAGGCGGTCGATGTTGGGAGTGCTTACCTTGGTGGCACCGTAACAGCTCAGGTCGCCGATACCCAGGTCATCAGCAATCAGATATACTACATTGGGCTTCTGCGGCGAGTGCTCCGAAGTCTTGTCTTTAGGTTGGCTTCCGCATCCCGCTATCAGGGCTGTACCGGGAATCAGAGACCACAAGGGGGAAAAATGCTTCATAGTTCTTTGACTTTAGATTGTAATTCTGAGGTCAAAGGTAAGAGGTTTTATGGAATCGGGTGTATAAGGAAGTACAAGGGAAGGGAGAAAAAGTACAAACCGTATCATGCGATGGCTTGATGTACAATATTAAGATGTCTCTTCACTGTCTTCCGTACTTTCCTCTCCTCCATTCTCTCCTTTGCGGTAGGCCAGTGGGCTGACATGGTAAATGTCCTTGAAGCATTTGGAGAAATAGCGTGAAGAACTGAAACCGATCCGGTCTGCAATTTCAGTGATATTCAGCTCCGGATTGTTGCGCAGCATCAGAGCGCCTTTCTTCAGGCGGATGGTCAGGATGAAGTCGTTCGGGGTCTGTCCGGTGATAGCCTTCAGCTTGGTGAACAGATTGGTGCGTGCCATTGCCATTTCACGGGCAAAGACGTTGACGTTGAACTCCGTATCGTCCAGATGTTGCTCGATGACTGCCATGGCGCGGTCCAGAATCCCCTTGTCTATGGGGTTGGTGGCAAGCATCTGTACAAAGGCTTGCGGCTGCTTGCTGAACTTCTCCTGCAGGAGGATGCGCGAGTTCACGAGGTTGTTGCAGCGCGAAATCAATAGATTGGTGTTGAACGGCTTGGTGATATAGTCGTCCGCACCGATGCGCAGTCCCTCGATATTCTGTTCGATGGCAGTACGTGCCGTGAGCAGTACCACGGGAATATGGCAGGTGTTGAAGTCGCTCTTTATCTGTTTGCACAGTTCCGTTCCCGACATATTGGGCATCACCACGTCGCTGACTACGATATTGGGCATTTCGCTGCGCACCAGTGCAAGTCCTTCCGCTCCGTCGGCCGCAGTCAGCACTTCGTAGAAGGGCTTGAAGATACCTGCCAGCATGTCGCGGATGGAGTCGTTGTCTTCCACTATCAGGATTTTTGCATCCGGGAGTCGTTTGATGGGAGCATTCTCTTCCAGCTCCGCCTTGAGCAGGGCATCGTTTTCCGGTTTGGGAATTTCTATTTGTTGCACACTGTCTGCATTCTTGTTTATTTGCTCTTCGTCAAACTGTGCGTTCCCCAATTGCAGGTTTACGATGAAGCTGCTGCCTTTGCCCAGTTCGCTTTCCACACGGATGGTGCCGTGATGGAGCTCCACGATACCCTTCGTCAATGCCAGGCCGATACCCGTACCCGTCTTGCTTGCATCTGTAGAGTCCATTTGGTCTATCTGGTAGAAGCGATCGAATATCTTGTCCACTTCCCGGGCATCTATGCCGCTGCCGGTATCGGTCACGCGGATGACGGCATTGCTGCCTTCGGTCTTGATGCTGAGGGTGATGCTGTCTTCCGCCTTGGTATACTTGACGGCGTTGGACAGCAGGTTGTTTATCACTTTCTGCATCTGTTTTTGGTCATACCATACTTCGAGACTGTCTGTTTCCTTCTCGAAGTAGAGGCTGATTTGTTTGGCGCTGGCATATTCCAGGAAAAGCAGATAGTTTTCGTATAGGAAGTTCACGATGTTGTGTGGACTTACCTTTATCTTCATGTGCCCTTGTTCCTGCTTGCGGAAGTCGAGCAGCTCGGTGATGAGTTCCCGTAGCTGTATGCTGTTCTTGTAGATGCCCAGTACCTTGTTATATATGGCAGGCGTGAAGTTCTGGAGTTGCATCAGCGTTTCCACTTGGGCCACGATGAGTGTCAGCGGGGTGCGGAATTCATGGGAAATGTTGGTGAAGAAACGTAGCTTTGACTGGTTCAGGGCCTCTACGTCACGGATGTGCTTCTGTTCGTACTTCAGTGATTCCCGCAACTTGATTCTGGACTTGTAGGTACGCACCAGATACCAGAGCAGGATTCCCGTCACTATCAGGTAGATAAGATAGGCAAGGGGAGTCTTGTAGTAGGGAGGCAACACGTGTATGGTCAGGTGGACTTGCGGACAAAGGCTCTCGTCTTTTCCGTTGGGCTTTATAATCAAGTTATAGGTTCCGGCGTTTAGATTGGTATAGGTGATGTTGTGCAGTCCACGGGCACTGTTCCAGTCGTTGGAGAAGCCTTCCAGCTTATAGATGATGTCGTCTTTGTTGGCGGCTACATAGTTTGAAGTGGCGAACTCTATGCTGAACATGGACTGGTCAGCGTTGAGCGTAATCTCGGGGGTGCAGTACAAGGCTTGCTGCAGGATACCGGTCTCATCTCCCACTTGTATTTCCGTTCCGTTCACAATGAGGCGGGAGAGGATGATTTTGTAGGGTTTTGGTGTGAAGTTCAACTCCATTTCGTGGAAAGAAATCATTCCCTGCATGCCTCCCAGGAATATTTCTCCGTCACGGGTCACGCAAAGGGCATTCTCATTGACGGCAGTCATTGGGAAACCGTTTTCGGCACTGTAGTTCAGGAATGCCTTTTGCCGGTAGTCGAAGATGGAGAAGCCTTCGTTGGTGATGAGCAGCAGTTTGCCGCTGGTGGGGGATTCCTCCGTCTCATAGATACAGTCGCTGGAAAGGCCGTTCTTCGCTTGGTCAAAGTTCTCGAAGTCGTTGCTGGCAGGGCGGTATAAGTCCAGTCCGCTGCCCGAAGTGGCGAACCACAGATTGCCTTTGCTATCTTGGGTAATGTTGTTTACATTGTTGTTGCTGATGCTGTGTGGGTCGGCAGTATCATGGCGGTAGTTGGTCAGTTTGCCGGTATCGAAACGGTAGCTGAACACACCTTCGCCCGTGGCTGCAATCCAGAGCGTACCGTTGCTGTCGAAAGTGACATCTGCCACCATCTTGATTTTTTTGCCTTCTTTGCTGTCCTGGAACAGTTGTTGGCATTTCCCGTTGGCAGGGTCGAAGAGGCAGATTCCGTTTTGGGTGGCTATCACCAGGTGGTCTTGGTAAGGCGCGATATCGCGGATGATATCGGAAGGCAAGGTCTCCGGATTACCTGCTTCCATGCGGTAGTGTGTGAATCGCCCCGAGCGTATGTCCAGTCTGTTCAGTCCGCCCAGATGGGTTCCTATCCAGATGATGTCTTTGGAGGCATCATAGTAGAGAGCCTTGATGTTGTTATGGGAAATACTGTTGGGACCGATTTCCGGGCGGAACCATTTGAACTCACGGGTACGGCGGTTGTAATAGTTCAGTCCGCCCCCTTCGGTGCCAATCCACAGATTGCCGTCCTTGTCTTCGATGGTGCGGCCTACAACCGGATTGCTCAGCCCCTTCTTTTCGATGGGCGAATACATATAGCGGCTGTATATCTCGTACTCGGGGTTGAAGTAGTTGACGCCGCCAAAGTAGGTCCCCAGCCACAGCGTTCCTTGGTTGTCCTTTACGATGCACCAGATGGAAGAGTGTGTCAGTCCGTCGCTCTGGGCATCACTGGCAGTGTGGTTCTGGAAGAGTCCCGTACTTTTGTCATACCGGTTCAATCCGTTGAATGTCCCAATCCAGATGTTTCCCAGATTGTCTTCACAGCAGGCTCGCACGAAGTTGGAAGAGATGCTGTAAGGGTTCTTTGCGTCGTATTCAAAGATTTCGATGGTTCCGTCGGTCTTTACATGGTGCAGCCCTTCTTCCCAGCTGCCAATCCATAACTCGCCTTCGCTGTCTTGGTATATGCTGGTGATGTTGCCTTTCAGGATGGGGTGGGTCAGCTCGTTCTTGTCCAGTTGCAGGCGGTATGCTCCGTCGGTGGTCGTTCCAATCCACATTTGTCCTTTGTCCAGATGCATACAGCAGATTTCCAGACTTTTTCCGGGAAGCTGGTAATAGAGGTCAAAGTTCCCGGTCTGCTCGTTATAGCGGTAGATTTCATTCTGTTTTCCGATGAAAAGGGCCTCTTTGTAATATATGCTGTGCACATTTCCTTGCAGCAGGGTGGTGAATCTTTGGGTGGCGAGATTGAACTCGGCTACTCCTTCCGTACAGAGCAGGTAGATTTTTCCGTTACGGTTGCCGGCCATGCGCAGCACGGTGTTGCAGAAAAGGCTGTAAGGGTCGTTCTTCTGCAGCTTGTAAGTTTGTATGTCTTCTCCGTCATAACGGTTCAAGCCTTCTCGGGTTCCAATCCATAATACACCGTTTTCATCGATGTAAAGGCTGTTCACGGAGAATTGTGACAGACCGTCGTCGGTTGTCAGATGGTTGAAGGTGATGTTCTGCGCCTGCAGGGTTGCAGCAATCATGCTTACTGAGACAAGAAGCAGCCGGATGATAAACGTTCGCACTTTTCGGGTAGTTTTTAAGGTTTCAGTTACAAATATAGGTATATTTTGTACAAGACTTCTTATTTATTAGGCAGTTTTTGCGGTTATGTTTGGATAAATGTATAATTTTGGAAGCGCGCCGAACGATACTTGTCTTTTGATAGATGGCAATCGGCGTATCTTTGTAAACAAATTAATTCATTTATTATCATGAAAGACCTTTTATCTATTGTATCTCATTTTCAAATGCAGGGTACGGTTCGTGAAATCAAGCCTTTAGGCTCAGGCCTGATTAACGATACGTACAAAGTGACCACCGTTGAGGCCGATGCGCCGGACTATGTTCTGCAACGTATCAATCATGCCATTTTCCAGAATGTAGAGATGTTACAGTCTAATATCGAGGCTGTGACCGGGCATATCCGTAAGAAGCTGGAAGAGAAAGGAGAGGCCGATGTCGAGCGTAAAGTGCTTCATTTCATCCCCACGGCCGAAGGGAAAACCTATTGGTATGACGGTGAGAACTACTGGCGTATCATGACTTTTATTCCCCGTGCCAAGACTTACGAGACGGTGAACCCCGAATATTCCTATTATGCGGGAACTGCCTTCGGTAATTTCCAGGCTATGCTTGCCGACATTCCAGATACATTGGGCGAGACAATTCCCGATTTCCACAACATGGAGTTCCGCCTGAAGCAACTCCGTGACGCTGTGGCTGCCGATGCTGCGGGACGTGTGCAGGAGGTGCGGTATTTTCTGGATGAGATAGAAAAACGTGCCGATGAAATGTGCAAGGCAGAACGCTTGTTCCGTGAAGGCAAACTGCCCAAACGGGTATGCCACTGTGATACGAAAGTAAACAACATGATGTTCGACGAAGACGGTACGGTGCTTTGTGTCATCGACCTGGATACGGTGATGCCCAGCTTCATCTTCTCCGATTATGGCGATTTCCTTCGCTCAGGTGCCAACACGGGGTTGGAAGATGACAAGAATCTGGATAATGTGAACTTCAATATGGAAATATTCCAGGCATTTACCAAGGGTTATCTGGAATCGGGCAAATCCTTCTTGTTGCCGATAGAGATTGAGAATCTGCCTTATGCGGCTGCCTTGTTCCCATACATGCAGTGCGTACGCTTCCTGGCAGATTATATCAACGGTGATACTTATTATAAAATCCAGTATCCGGAGCACAATCTTGTGCGTACCAAGGCTCAGTTCAAACTGTTGCAGAGCGTGGAGGAGCATACACCGGAGATGAAAAAATTCATTGACTCATGTATCTGAAAAAGTTTTTAATGACGATAGCTGCCGCTCTTTGCATGCTGCCGCTGTCTGCAATTAATCCCCAAAATAGTAAAATGAAAGAATTGAATGTAAAGAAAGTAAGTGTGGCCAATATACCGGTAGAGTCGGTTCCGGCTCTTATGGATGAAGAGAAGGTGGCGTTTCAGCCTGTAAACACTGTGAATTGGGCTGCTTTTCCTTATACTCCCGATGTGGCGTTCCGCATAGCGCATACGGAAGATGCCATTCTGCTGCATTTCAAGGTAAGGGAAGCGAGTGTACGCGCAGTTGCAGGCCACGATAACGGTCCGGTTTGGGAAGATGCTTGTATAGAGTTCTTCTCTGTGCCTGCCGGTGACGGAGTGTACTACAATATGGAGTGTAATTGTGCCGGAACGCTGCTTATCGGTGCGGGTGCCGGACGTGGAAACCGCCAGCATGCCCCGCAGGAAGTGCTCGACAAGGTGCAACGCTGGGCTTCTTTGGGACGTGAAGCGTTTGAAGAAAGAGTAGGAGAGTGCAGTTGGGAAGTGGCTCTGGTCGTTCCCTATTCCGCTTTCTTCCTGCACCGCATCACTTCATTGGATGGCCAGACCATTCGTGCCAACTTCTATAAGTGTGGTGACAAGCTTCAGACCCCCCACTTCCTTTCCTGGAATCCGATTGAACTGGAGAAGCCGAACTTCCATTGTCCGGAGTTCTTCGGTGCACTGCATTTCGAGTAAGGAGGCGGTATTTTCCGTGTGAACCCGGTATTCGGAATCAGATCTTCAGCAAGTTCAAAAGAGAAAGTTTGCAAACCTGCCCTCACTACCCTCACCGCTTTCCTGAAACGCCCTGTTCATCGGCATTGCGGTGGTGAGTGAGAGCAAATAAAAAGGGTGAGGGCAAAATTTGCCCTCACCCTTTCGGCTTTATCCTGTTGCTTACTATCACTCCCCTCAAGACGCACGGGCTTTCGTCCGTCTCTCCCCGTCCTTTATTGAGAAAAGCATATATATTTCTTGTGCCAAACGCAGCGTATTGACAACGGCTCACCTAAGTGGTCTGATTTGTTCACCTAAGTGAGCTGATTTGTTCACCTTAGTGGTCTGACTTGTTCACTATAGTAGAACATTGGCAAATCAAAAGGTTTCTCGGGAGAAACACGTATGCGGAACACAAAGAAACCCTGTACAGCACACGATGAATACGGTTCAAACGGGAATGCATCCTTTGAAAAAAACACGACCGGACAAGGATAAGCTAAACAAAAAACATTATTTTTGCAGTATATCAAGCTGCAAACTGCATGAGAAAACGAACCATAGCCCTCATAGCCATACTGACCGCACTATTGGCAGCCTGCACCGAAAAGACGGACTACAATACACTATTGGTACGGGCAGACTCGCTGATGAATTTGCATCCGGACAGCGCACTGCACATGCTGGAAAGTATCTCAACCGACAGCCTGAGCACAAAAGCAGACCGTGCCTACCATGCACTGCTGCTGACGCAGGCACGGGACAAGAACTACATGGTGCAGACGGATGATTCGCTGATACAAGTGGCCGTGCGCTACTATGACACGCATGAGGATGCCCTACTGCAAGCACGGGCATATTACTATTGGGGATGCGTTTACAGAGACATGAAGAAAGCAGAGGAAGCCGTTACCAGCTTTCTTACAGCGAACATCTTAGCAAAAAAAACAAAAAACATTCGTTTGCAAAGCCTTATCTGCAATAATATAGGTTACTTGTATTATGCACAAGATTTAAATGAGCAAGCAGATTCCATATATCGGGAAGCGGAGCAAATGGCTGTCCTGCTGAAAGATTCGCTGCTTCAGGCAGAAGCTTTGTCACAGCAGGGAATGATTCGGATGGAAAAAGGGAAGTCATTCTATCCGAAAGCTGAAAAACTGATGCTGCAAGCACTGTATATGGCTAAAATGACAAACAACAAAACTCTGAACAGAACCATACTGTCTGCACTAAGCACATTGTACTACAGAATGGAGAATGGAAAGAAAGCAGTGGAGTTTGCCAAGCAAAACTTTGCCCTGCAGGAAGATACAACTTTCTGCTACAATGCTTTCTATATATTAGGAAATGCCTATTACGAGAACCGGCAATATGACTCTGCCTCCTTCTATCTAAACAAAGCCCTTCCTGATAAGAGTCATGCCATAAAAGCAGGAGTTTACAAGTTATTATCAGATATAGCAAAAGCTTCCGGAGATTTTAAAACATCATTGGACTTGGAACGAACCGGCTCCATCTACACGGATAGTTTGCGGAACAACCGTAACAGACAAGCCTATTCCGTGATTGATGCCGAAAAGAGTGCCCAGATAGCCCATCAACAGAAGAAACACGATTCAGTCATCAGTAAATATAACGGTCTCCTGCTGTCTGTTGTAGCGGCAGCGTTCTTGGCCTTGTACATGCTGAAAAGATACCGGAGAAGAACCTTCCTTTTGGAGGAAGAAAAGGACAGACTGAAAGAGGTACAAACCGCAATGCAGCAACAAAATGCCAAACTTGAAGAAGAGCAACGGCAGAAAGAAAACAGAATCGCATATTTAGAAAGAGAGTTGGAACAACTGCATTATGATACAGCGCAGAAAAAGCAATTGCGTAATGAGCTGGAAGCCCTGAACCACGAACGAGTTCTGCTCTTGACAAGCACACAAAAATATTCGGATGTAAAAACCAAGATGAAGCAAATCATCCAAGACTACAAAGACCATGACAGCTCGGAGCTGCACATGGAAAAGGAGGACTGGTTGCAACTGATTGCCGAAACAGACCGACGTTGGAACCAAATCACCTTAAGGCTATGTGCGGATTGCAAACTGCTGCAAGAAGAAATTCACCTCTGCTGTCTATACCTGACCGATTTGCCGGTCAGCTATTTCGGATGTCTGTTGGGCTGCAAACGAGACACCGTCTACAAAAAAGCGAATCGCATTGTTGAGAAGCGGATGGGCTTTCCTCACGGTTCAACTTCTCTGCAAAAGGTGTTGAAGGAACTGTGCGTTAAGACAAATTAACTATTTATACATATATAAGCACCGTTATACAGCACTTTATACATCACTTTATACATCACTTTATACATCACTTTATACATCACTTTATACATGTTTTATACATATCCATAAGCTAAAATAGTCCTATATTTATGACAACGAAAACAAATAAAACGTATAAATATGAGAAGACTATTATTTATCCTGCTAACAATTTTCTCTCTTGGCAATATAGCAGTACATGCGGAGAAAGTGAATGATTGTATAAAGATTGTTCTCCAACAAACAGTTCCTGGCGACTATATACCACCTATTAATAAAGAAGGAGGTCCTGTAGTCCGTAGCATATATATGCCGATAGTAGATGCTTACCTATATAATAATGTGGTAAATGTCAGCTTCAATGAAAACATTGAGTCTGCCACTATCACTATCACCAACGAAACTACCGGTGAAACGGTCTATTCAGAGACATGTAGTAATCCTGTTACTCTTAATATAGACCTTAACGGTGAGAAGAGCGGAGAATACTCCATTGAAATAGAAACAGATGACATATTCTTGGAAGGCTACTTCAATTTATGATATTTTGTGCACTAAATATAAGCGGAATCGAAAAGCTTTAATAGAGTAGAACTAAATTAATCTTGAACACTATGAATTTTAATGACTTAAAAGCGAAAGCCCTCAATAAAAAACAAATGAGAGCTATCAAAGGTGGTTTTGGTACTTGTGGCTACAAATCTCCAAATGGTAGAGTAGAGTGCGGTGTAACCAAAGTTCAAGCTCAATTCATGGCTACCGCCAAGGGAAATTGGTGCTGTGATAGCTGCCCTTCAAGTAGCTACTGCGGATAATCCGCAGGTTACAGAATAGGAAAATTGTTATTCAAACTAATAATTTTCCTATTCATTATTTAATATCATCATAAATTAAAAGCCTATACTTATGAAGTATATATGTATCATCTTTTTTCTGGTAATAAGCATTTCATCTTGCCGGCAACAAGCCATCAATGAGAAATGTGGAAAGAATATTGTAGTATGTTTCAATCATTACCATCCTAAGCCCCACAGGACACCG
>OOCM01001771.1_pt1 | contig 15961 bp, 15 predicted proteins | sample 1671111 | NCBI WGS metagenome assembly OOCM01 (sample SAMN06348123, study PRJEB24527) | human gut metagenome | biome: human gut; feature: ankylosing spondylitis patient; material: feces | host: Homo sapiens | place: China | collected 2015-10 | reverse complement strand
CCTTTCCCGCCTTTCCCGCCTTTCCCGCCTTTCCCGCCTTTCCCGCCTTTCCGACAAAAAAGCGCCGCCGGAGCGGGTGGCTTCGGCGGCGCGGGGAGGAGGAAACGGGAAAGGTTTACAGGATGAACTGCTGGAGATCGACGTCGTTCTTGACGTCGGCGAGGTGTTCGTTGACGTACGCCTTGTCGATGACGATGTGCTGACCTGCGCGGTCGGGAGCCTCGAAGGAGATGTCGGCGAGGATCTTTTCCAGAATGGTGTAGAGCCTGCGGGCGCCGATGTTTTCAGTTCTGGTATTGGTCTGTTCCGCGAAGGCGGCTATTTCGCGCAGGCCCTCTTCGGAGAAGTGCAGAGTCACGTTTTCCGTGGAGAGGAGCGCGTTGTACTGCTTCTGGAGCGAGTTGTTCGGCTCGGTAAGGATGCGGTAGAATTCCTGACTGCCGAGAGCCTGCAGTTCCACGCGCAGGGGGAAGCGGCCCTGAAGTTCGGGAATGAGATCCGAAGGCTTGCTGAAGTGGAAGGCACCGGCGGCGATGAAGAGAATATGATCGGTATGGATCATGCCGTACTTGGTGTTCACGACGCAGCCTTCCACCACGGGAAGCAGGTCGCGCTGGACGCCCTCGCGGGAAATGTCGGAAGAGCGCTGCTGGGCGGCGGAGCTGGCGATCTTGTCGATTTCGTCGATGAAGACAATGCCGCTCTGCTCCACGCGTTCGCGGGCGGCGTCGACGATGCGGTCCTCGTCGAGCATGGAGTCGCGGGCCTGCTGCACGAGAATGTCGTAGGCGGCGCGGGTCTTCATGCGCTTCTTCTGGGTTTTGGGCGGCATGAAGCGGCTCATCATGCTCTTCATCTGGCTGCCCAGGGAATTATCCATGCCGGGCATGGCGAACATATCCATCTGCGGGGTCTGTTCGGTGACTTCGACTTCCACTTCATGGTCGTCGAGATGACCGAGCTTCCAGAGATTGCGGAGCTTTTCGCGGGTGGCCTCGCGGCTGGAATCCATGCCGCTGCCGGGCAGAAGCAGATCGAGCAGACGTTCTTCGGCCTGCGCCTCGGCCTTGGCGGAGACCTTGCGGCCCTCTTCGTCGCGCACGAGCTTGATGCCGATTTCCATGAGGTCGCGGATCATGGATTCCACGTCGCGACCGACATAGCCGACCTCGGTGTACTTGGTGGCTTCCACCTTGATGAAGGGCGCGCCGGTGAGCTTGGCGAGGCGGCGGGCGATTTCGGTCTTGCCCACGCCGGTGGGCCCCATGAGTATGATATTCTTGGGCGCAATTTCGTCACGCAGCGCAGGATCGAGCTGCTGACGCCGCCAGCGGTTGCGCACCGCCACGGCCACCATGCGCTTGGCCTGTTCCTGTCCTATGATATATTTGTCGAGCTCGGCAACGATCTGCCGGGGGGTCAGCGTATTCATGGAATGCACTCCTTTTTTTCAGAACATAGGACCGATTCTGAAAAAGGGAAGAGCCGCATTCTCACTTCCTGCGGAAAAACCTTCTTTTTCCGAAAAAGGCGCTGCCGCGCCGCCGCTCAGTCCGCGTGCCCGTCCGCCCCGTTCTGCGGAGCGCGGTACGGCTCGAGAGGGCGCGCGCAGCTGCCCGACGCGCAGCCCGCACAGCCGCCCTTCTTCGAGCCGGAGCAGCCGCAACCGCAGCCTCCGCCGGAAAGAGAACGGCGGAAACGCGTGAACAGGTACGCTCCTGCCAGAGCCAGTATGACAATGACCACAGCCGTTTGCATGATGCCTCCTGCAACGGAACACTCCGTCGCCTTTTTTCTTTGATGTCGCGGCCGCGACGCCGCTTCACGCTCCCATGGCCGGAAGCGATGAAGTCACCTTATCAGGATTGAAATTCATTTTCAACTTATTTTTTCTCCGGCTTCCTCCGGGGACGGAAAAGGCCGGGACTTGCCCCACGGCCCGATTCCGTATAGTGTTGCCGAATAAACCGTTTTCCGGATGCCCTGATGCTGCGTAAAATACTTCTCGCTCTTGTCGTCATTATTCTTGTCGCGGGCGGCGGCCTGTTCACCCTCGTGGCCACCAACAGCGACATCGTCATAGACCGGTTCAACGCCTACGTGGAAAACAGCACCGGGGCGCCGCTGGTTTCACAGCAGGCGCCGGAACTCACGCTTTTTCCCAATCGCGGACTCGAACTCGGCGCAAGCTCGTGGAAAAGTCCCGACGGCTCGCTGCGCTTCAGCTTCAGCCGCGCGTCGGTGATGATTTCCTCGCACGCGCTGCTCACCGGCAAGTTCAGCATCAAGAACTTCTCGGTGGACGATCTTGATCTCACCCTGAAGCTGAAAAAGCCGATCAAGGAATATCTGGACGGCATTCCCGTCAGCGTGGAACATCGCCGGGACTTCGACGATCTCATTCAGACCATTCTTCATTCGCTTCGCATCGCGCCGGACAACATCAGCATCCAGCGCGGACGCGTATGTCTCATTCAGCCCGACGGCTCCACGGTCATCTTCTCGCCCGTCACGCTTACGGCCTCCAACGTGCATCCCGGCACGCCCACCCGCTTCAATCTGCACACCGACATTGAAGGCTCCGAACCCGCCTTCCACGCGGGCGTGGAGCTGAACTGCTCCGCCCTGCTCGACAAGGACAAGGCTTCCTTCGCCATAGAAAAGGCCATGCTCACGCCCGGCAGCGGCGTGGCCTTCCGGGAATATCTCTCGTTGTCGGGCGAGCTGGAATACGACTTCCACAGCGATGCGCTCACGCTTTCGCAGCTGCACTTCCAGGGGCCGGATCTCGACGCCACGGCGTCGGGCAGCGTGGACTCCCTGGCCAGAATGTACCGCGATCCCGTGCGCGGCGACGCCACCCTCAAGGTGGAAATGGAAGGCGATCCCCAGAGGCTGGCCACCATACTCCGGCATCCGCTGCCCTTCGTGGATCACAGCATCTTCAGCGACTGCGCCTTTGCCGCCGAAATGCGCTGGTCCGAAGGCCGCATGCGCATGACCAACATTCAGGGCAAGGCGGACGATCTCACCTTCAGCGGCAACATCACGCTGGTTCCCCTGCCGTTCGGACTGAGCGGCGAGCTCAAGCTCGGCGATCTCACCATCGACGACTACAAGAGCGTTTCGCAGGACAGCCTGCCCAAAAAGCTCGAAAGCCGCGACTTCACCCGCTGGCCCCGCGTGAATCTTCAGCTTTCCGCCGAGCATGTGCGCTGGAACCGGCTGCACATGGAAAACGTGCACGCCCGCCTCACCGGACAGAACGGCTCGTATGAGTTCAATCCGCTCTCGGGCATCCTTGCGGGCAGCCCGGTAACGGCCTCCATGAAAACCGTCATGCTGCCCACCACGCCGCTTTCTTCGCGTCTTTCCGTGAACTTCAGTCTGCCGCAGGCCAATCTCAGCGAAATTTCCCACACGCTGACCGATCAGCCGCTGCTCACGGGCAACGGTTCCATCAACGCCTCGCTCTCGTTCACCACGTCGCGGGGGCTGCCCTCGCTGAACGGCAAGGGATCGCTCACCTCCTCTCAGGTGGAAACCGCCTTCAGCATTCTGCCCAAGAGCATCCCGCTCGCAGGAGCCCTTCTGCCCACACGGAAGTTCGACCGCCTCTTCCTCTCCTTTGCCGTGACCAACGGACTGCTCAACGTGGACAAGCTCACCCTTTCCGCGCCGCGCCTCGCGCTTACGGGTTCGGGAGAGCTGGATCTGCCCGGCAAGACCATCAAGGCTTCCGGCTCCGTGCAGATGCCCGGCAGCGCCGCGCTGCCCGTGCGTCTGGAAGGACGTCTGGACGATCCGGAATATTCCCTTGAGAGCGACAGCCGCAGCGGCACGCTGTCCTCCAAGGCCATAGAGCTCGATCTCAATCTTCCCCCTCAGCTTCAGGACATCATCCGCGGGAAGAACTGATCCCGCCCGAAGGAGACATCATGGCCATTCGATCCGGCGGCGCGGGCAAGCGTGCCGCAGAACTGTTCAAGGCCGCTGGCGGCAGTCACGACAACGCGCCGCGCGACAACTTCATCAAGCGCCTTTTTCACGGCGGCTTCTCCCTGACCATCACGTTCTGGATCTTCTGCGTGTCCGTGCCGCTCGTGGGACATCTCGTGTTCAGCCGTCTGATCCTCCCCGTGCTCGACGTGCATACCTGGTACGGCTCCACCGTGTTTCTGGTGTGGCCGCTGCTCGCCCTGCTCTATGCGGGCGTGGCCTGCACGGGTCTGTGGCGCAGTCGCCGCACCTTCCCGGGCAATCCCCTCTGGCCCAATCTGGCCGGACTCGCCGCCCTGCTCGGCGCGGCGGGCGCCGCGTACTACGCCTTCGTGATCGCCGGTTCCTGGTTCATGCTTTCCGCCATGTGAGGCCGCCATGTCCATTGAACGCGCAAAGGCGCATCTTCGCCTTTTCAACAAGGACGGCGACGTGCAGGAACACGATCTTTCCAGCGCCACGGTGGAACTCGCCGCGCTGGCCCTCGGCACGCAGGCCTGCCGCATCGCCAAAACCCTTTCCTTCCTGAACGGCGACCGCACCATCCTTCTCGTGACCGCGGGCGACAGCCGCGTGGACAGTTCCCGCTTCAAGAAGGCCTTCGGCGTGAAGAAGGTCAAAATGGTGCCCGCCGAAGAAGTGGAAGCGCGTACCGGTCACGCGGTGGGCGGCGTGTGTCCGTTCGGCGTGCCGCCGGAAGCCGACGTGTTTCTCGACGAATCCCTGCGACGCTTCCCCACCGTGTTTCCGGCCTGCGGAAGCTCGAACAGCAGCATTGAACTTTCCTGCGAAGAGCTTGAATCCTGTTCCGGCGCAAAGGGCTGGGTCGACGTGTGCCGCGACTGGCGCTAATTTCTTCCTTTTGCCCGACAGGCTCTTGACAAAGACGGGGAAGACGTCATAGTCAAGCTATCGAAGCAAGGTTGACCCATGAAAAACGACGCAACCACCAGAGCATCCTTCTGCATCAGGATCATGATCCTGATGATCTGTTGCGTCCTTCTCTGCCCGCTGAAGGGTCAGTCCAGCGAAACGAAGGAGAGAGACAGCTTCCGCATAGCCTCCCTCACGCTGGCGGTCAGCGGCATCAGCAATCCCGTATCCCAGCTCAAGACCTTCGCCGACTCCGACAGCTCCTCGCTGCGCAGTCCCGGCAAGCGCCAGCAGAACGTCACTTCCGGCTGCGACGGCGGCGATACGCCTGCCGTGCTTCCCGTTGTTCCTCCGCTGCCCGACTTCTTTCTCTGCGCGCAGGAACACTTTGAACTGCGCTCCTGGCCGCCGGAATCCCACGGTCTCATTCACTGGTTCTCGCTTGCTCCCCCCTCCTCCCGGAACGTCTGATCTGCAACCCCGGCCCTGTTTCGCCGTTCCGCGCGGCTGAACAGTCGTATTGTCTGCATCTGCGTTTCGAGCGTTCTTCCATGACAGGACTTCTGCGATCCGGATACCGCCTTCCGCGATCCCGTCGTACCGGACATTGACGTGCCCGGGGCGGACGCGTTGTCGGAAAGCCGCGTCGCCCCGCGTCATGCGAACGCTGCCCCGTGAGGATTCTTTATGTCTTCCCTGCGCTGGCGCGCCTGCGTCACCGTTCTGGCGGCTCTGCTGTGCGCCGTCTGCATTTCCGTCAATTTTTTTCCTTCTCTGCGCCAGGCCATGCCGTGGCTTCCTTCGCCCATTCATCTCGGACTTGATCTGCGCGGGGGCATAAACCTCACGCTCGGCGCCGACATGGATCAGGCCGTATCCCAATCTTTGTCCCTTATGGGGCAGGATATCCGTTCCAGCGCCAACGATGCGGGAATAAGGACCCGCCTCCTCCGTCATGGTGACGGTCGAACGCTGGAATTCGTGCCGCTCAAACACGAGGGAATCGAACAGCTCTCCAACCTGCTGCGCGACCGCTTCGGACAGATGGCAGACGGTTCTGTCATCTCGTCCGGGGCCGGGGAAAAAATCCTCGTCACCTTCCGCCCCGAATGGGAAAAACAGCTCCGCGAACGCATCATGGATCAGACCGTGCGCACCCTTCGCGGACGCATCGACGCCTTCGGCGTGGCGGAACCAGACATCCGCCGTCAGGGCGACGATCAGATCCAAATCCAGCTGCCCGGCATCACCGACACGGCACGAGCGCTCCAGCTCATCGGACGCACGGCGCAGCTCACCTTCCATCGCGTACGCTACGACGTCTCCTCAGGTACGACCCTGCTGCCTCCGGGAACGGCGTGGTATCCCTATGCGACGGAATCCGGCTCCCGGAACGGTTCCGTCAGGAACGACCTCTCCGGAGGACTCGTCCTTGACAAGGCCCCCCTGCTTTCCGGTCAGGACATCGTCGATGCGCGTCCCGCCTTCGACGAGCGCAATCAGCCATGCGTATCCATACAGTTCAGCGCAAGAGGCGCGGATCAGTTCGAACGCGTCACGGAAGAACTGATCCATCAGCAGTTTGCCATCGTTCTTGACGGAACCATCCAGAGCGCGCCGGTCATCCAGCAGAAAATCAGCGGCGGCAAGGCCAGCATCACCGGCTCGTTCACCACCGAAGAGGCCCAGGATCTCGCCGTGGTGCTGCGTTCCGGCTCGCTTCCCGCCGAGGTTTCCGTTCTCGAGGAACGTACCGTCGGCCCTTCGCTCGGCGCAGATTCCATCCGCGCGGGCCTCGTGGCGGGCGTTGTGGGTTCTCTCGGCGTCATGATCATCATGCAGATCTGCTACGGCTTTGCCGGACTTCTGGCCAACACCATGCTCGTTTTCACCATCAGCCTGCTCTTTGCCGGACTCGGTCTGTTCGGCGCCACCCTCACCCTGCCGGGCATCGCGGGCGTGGTGCTCACCATAGGCATGTCGGTGGACGCCAACGTGCTCATCTTCGAGCGCATACGCGAGGAAACCGGTCGGGGGCTCGCCATGGCAAACGCCATCACCGTCGGCTTCCGCGAAGCGCAGAGCTCCATTCTCGACGCCAACCTTACCACACTGCTTACGGCCGCCGTGCTGTACCAGTTCGGTACGGGTCCCGTGAGGGGTTTTGCCGTTACGCTGGCGCTCGGCATTCTGGCTTCCATGTTTACGGCCATCTTCGTTTCGCGCCTGCTCTTCGACGTCTGGATCAGAAAGAACGGCGCCGAACGCTGCGGACTGGCCCGAAAGTAGACGGGACTTCGTTGGTCCCGCGCCGTGCCCTTCGGACAAGGGTACGGAATCCGGAGCGGGCGATCCGGACTTCTCTCCGCCGGATCGCCCATTGGAAAACACGGGGAACGCTGCCGTTCCCCCCGAAGGATACAACACGAATACGGGAGGATCCCCAGTATGGATGACTATCTGAAACAGGCCATAGAACTCGTGAAGGCCCAGTCCTCGGTGCGCGTCATGCAGGAAGAGGAAATGATCGCCATGATCCGTACGCTGAACGCCAGCCTGCGGAGTCTGGAAGGCGGCGCGCCCGCCGAAGAAACCGAGGAAGCCTTCCTGCCTGAGCCGTCCAAATCCATCAAGGAAAAGAGCATCACCTGTCTCGAGTGCGGCAAGACCTTCAAGCTCATCACCAGAAAGCATCTGGCCCGCCACGGACTCGACGCCGATTCCTATCGCAGAAAATGGGGACTCAAGAGCGATACGCCGCTGGTGTGCAAGAGCATTCAGCGCGGCCGCCGCAAGAAGATGAAGGATATGCGCCTCTGGGAAAAGAGACATCCTGCCGCGGAAGGCGACGCCTAGTCGACCGCTCAGGCGACCGGCCCTGCGCCGGAACGCTCCTTTTCCGATGTTTCAGACTGCCGGTTCCGGCAGTCCCGTCCCGACAGGCGAAAGTGGCGGAGGGAAACGCTCATGCCCTTCCCGGCAGAACGTGCCTCTCCGCCCCTTCCTGCGTCTGCACGCTCTTGGCTTCCCTCGCCGCTCCCCGGACGGCCGGAGGGAAATGTCTTCTTCGCCGTATTTTCCTTCCATCCCGCGCCTTGTCTGCGTCTTCCCCAGCTTCCCGGCGCACCTTCTTCCGCATTTCTTCCGCGCTTCCGCTCCTTCCCCACCTCTTCTCATCGCCTTTGCCGCGCCTTTTCTTTTTCGGCATCCGCTCCCGTCGTTTCCCGCGCTTTTTTCGAGGGCCGTCCGTGGCCTTCTGACGGCGCATCTCCCCCGGCTTCTCCGCTCGCTCCCCTTCCCTTCCCGCTTCTCCCTGCGCCCTCCGCACTTTTCCGCCTGCTTCACGCCCTCTTCTCCACGCCTGCCCTCCTTCCCCTCGCGCAGTACGACGCCCTGTGCATGAGTCTGCCCTTCCGGCACAGCCCGCGTCACGGTAAACACCCGAATTCTCTGCACCGCAACGGATCGCAGATTCTCCAACTGCGCCCTCCGGAAGGTCGAAAAACACAGCCTTCAAAAAAATATTTGAAAAATCATCGTTGTTTAGTGTTCGCTAAAGACGCGTTTTCCAGCGTCGCGTATACCGGAAACATGGCTGAATATTTTTTTCACAACTGTTACCGGGAGAAGATTGTATGCCGCCTGTCATCGACAAAACAAAATGTGTCGGCTGTGGTACCTGCGCCTCCATATGCCCCATGCGTGTCTTTGTATTTCAAAAGGAAAAAAATCCCATTCCGGAAATCCGCTTCGGCGAAGAGTGCTGGCACTGCATTCTCTGCGAGCTGGAATGCAGACAGAAGGCCATAAAAGTCCGTCTGCCCATGCCTATGGAGCTTCCCTACATAGATGCCGCCACTCTGCACAACAAATAAGGAGACGGATATGAACATCACCAGCAGATATACGACCGACCTTCTTGTCATCGGCGGCGGCATTGCGGGACTCATGGCCGCCATTTCCGCCTCGGACAAAGGTGTAAAAGACATCATCGTCATGGAAAAGGCCAACATTGTCCGCAGCGGCGCCGGAGGCGGCGGCAACGATCACTTCCGCTGCTATCTGCCGGAAGTGCACGGCGACAGTCCTGAAGACTTCCGCGCCGTCATGGCCGAATCCATGAACTGCCACACCGGCAACGGACAGGACTCCTCCCTCGCCAAGCTCTTCCTCGAACGCAGCGCCGAAGTGGTGCATCAGTGGGAGGACTGGGGCATCAACATGCGTCCCACCGGCGAATATGTGTTCGCCGGACACGCCTTCCCCAACCGTCCCCGCATTTTCCTGAAGTACGACGGCGCGCTGCAGAAGCCCATTCTGGCCCGGGAAACCAGAAAGCGCGGCATCCGCGTTCTGAACGACACCTCCTCCACCGACATTCTCACCGTCGACGGAAAGATCGCCGGCGTGCTGGCGCTGAACGGCGCCTCGGAACAGCCGGAATTCACCCTTGTGCAGTGTCGCGCCGTGGTCATCGCCACGGGATGCAGCACACGGCTCTACAACAACGAGGCCACCCCGGGCTGGATGTTCAACTCCACCTATCCCGGCTGCAACGCAGGCGCCATGGCGCAGGCCTACCGCATAGGCGCCCGGTACGTGAACATGGAACTGCCCGTGCGCTGGGCCGGTCCCAAATACTTCCAGCGCTGCGGCAAGGGCAGCTGGATAGGCGTGCTCCGCTACCCCGACGGCACGCCCATCGGCCCCTTCGTGAACAAGAGCAGCTTTGAATACGGCGACATCACCAGCGACGTATGGAACTCGGTGTTCACCGACGTCATGCGCAACGGCACCGGCCCCGCCTACATCGACGCTTCCGACGCCACGGAAGAAGATCTCAAGAAGCAGGAAGAAGGCTTCATCAGCGAAGGTCTCAGCTGCATTCTCCACTACCAGAAGGACAACGGTCTGGACTTCCGGCATCACGCCTTCGAGTTCATGCAGTACGAACCCTTCGTATACGGCCGCGGCCTTGAAATCGACCTGCGCGCCCAGACCAGCATCAGGGGACTGTACGCCGCAGGCGATACCGTGGGCAACGTGCGCAGCGGCATAGGCGTGGCCTCGGTGTTCGGCATGATCGCCGGCGAATCCGCAGCCGAAGACATGGCTTCCTTCACCTTCCACGACATCGAAAACCATCCCCTCGTGGAAAAAAGACTCGCCCAGTGCGAAGCCTTCATGACCCGCGAAAACGCCGTGCCGTGGAAGGAAGCCAACCTTGCGCTCCAGCAGATCATGTCCGGCTACGCGCCTGCCGGCCCGAACAATGTCCGCTCCGCCCGCCTGCTCACGGCCGGCCTCAAGTATCTGGGCGACCTGAGAGAACGCACCCTCCGCGTGGTGGGCGCAAGCTGCTCCCATACCCTCGTGCGCACGCTTGAAACCCTCGACCTCTTCGACGTGGCCGAAAGTCTGCTGCATGCCTGCCTCGCCCGGCAGGAAACGCGCGGCATGCATCGCCGCTCGGACTTCCCCTTCACCAATCCCCTGCTGGATAACACCTTCGTCAACGTGTATCTCGACGAAACAGGCCAGACCGTTACTTCCCTGCGTCAGCGCTGGCAGGCCCCCGGCATGCCCACCGGACGCGTATGACCTCATGTCCCGCGAGGTTTTCCGTCATGAGTGAACGCACGAATCCTTCCGTTCTGAAGCATGTTCTCAGCATACTTTCCGGCCCTGCGGCCTTCTTCCTGTTCCTGAGCCTTCCCCCCATAGAAGGGCTGTCGCCTCTGGGCATGAAATGCTGCGCCGCCGGATTATGGATTGTTCTGTGGTGGATCACCGAACCCTTCCCCATTGCGCTTACCTCTCTGTTCAGTCTTCTGCTCTATGCAGGTCTGGGGCTTCTGAAGCCGCCGGTCTCCTTTGCCTACCTGGGCAATACCGCCATCGTGCTGCTGCTCGGATCCATGATTCTGCTCGGTGTGTGGAAGGAAAGCAGGCTCATTGAACGCTATGCCTACTGGACCATTTCCATGGGCTGGGTGAAGGGACGCCCCCTGCGCCTTCTGCTGGTGTTCGGCGTGGCCGGCGGCATGCTGTCCATGATCGTGCCCAATATTCCCGTGGCCATACTCTTCGTGTCCATCGCCGTGGCCATGGCCAAGGGGGTGGAAGCCAAAACCGGCGATCCCCTCTACCGCTGCCTGTGCATGTCCTCCGGCATTTCCTCGGCCCTCGGCGGCGCCGGTACCCCCATAGGCGGCGCCCCCAACATGGTGGTCATCGGCGTCATCGCCTCCTCCCTGCACTACGAAATGCCGTTCTGGGCCTGGTCGGCCATAGGCTTCCCCATGGCCATGCTGTGGCTGCTTGTCATGGTCGCTCTGCTGTGGGTCATGTTCCTGCGCGGTGCGAAAGACGTGGAAATCCCCCTGGACATCGCCGCCGAACGCCTGAAGGCTCTCGGTCCCGTCACCAAGCATGAGCATATCGCCATGTTCACCATGGTTCTCGCCCTGTTCCTGTGGAGCTTCGGTCAGCCTCTGGCCAGAGTCATGGGGTTCCCCGGCCTGGCCCGCACTCTCACACCGCCCATGATCGCGCTGTTCTGCGGCTGCCTGCTGTTCTTCATTCCCATGAAGAAGGATGAAGACGGCCGCATCCGCTTCGCCATGAGCTGGCAGCAGGGCCTCCGGGCCATGAACTGGGACATCCTCATCTTCGTGGCCGGCGCTCTGGCCTTCGGCGACATGCTCATCAAGGGCGGCGTGGACAAGTTCCTGGCCGACCACCTCGTCGACGTACTGGGCGACATGTCTCCCACCATGGTCTGGGTGGTGGTCATGGCGCTGTCCGGCCTTATCTCTCAGGCATTCTCCAACGTGGCCGTCATCGGTCTCATGCTGCCCGTCACGGCGGCCATTTCCGTGGAATACGGCCTCAATCCCATCGTCACCTGCCTCACCGTGGGCATGGTATCCAACATCGGCATCATGTTCCCCGTGTCCTCGCCGCCCACAGCCGTCACTCTCATGGGCGCCGAAGGCTATGCGACGGCCGGCGACTTCCTCCGCTTCGCCGTTCCCATGATCGTACTTGCCGCCGTCATCGCCCTTGTTGTGGGCTCTCTCCTCGGCGACATCGTGTTCCCTGCCGAACTTCTCGCCGCCCGATAACCGCAAGGGGCCTGTCCGCCGGGACAGGCCCTTCACGGGGTCTTCCATGAACGTTTCCGCACCCATGCGCCGGATCTTCTGCGCCCTCATCGTTTCCGCCGTGGCACTCGCGGCCCTCGCCGGTGGATGGAACGCATCCGCCACGGCCTTCGCCATCATCACGGTGTGCGCCGTGCTTCTGTGGATCATCGAAGTACTGCCCGGCACCCTGGTGGCCATGATACTGCCCGTCGCCTACATTCTCGCCGGGGCGGGAACTCCGGCCCAGGTGCTCTCCCCGTGGACGGACTCCATGTGCTGGCTGGTGCTCGGCGGCATCGTCATCAGCAGGATGATGGAAAAAAGCGGCGTGTCCCGGCGCATGGCACTGTGGGCTCTCAGCCGCAGCGGATCCTCCCTGCGACGCCTTTTTCCCGGCATCATGCTGGCCGGCTTTCTCATTGCACCCTTTGTTCCCACGGTCATGGGCAAGGCCGCCCTTTTCGTGGTCATACTCGGCGGCATATGCAGAACGCTGAACCTCAAGCCGGGCAGCCGGGAATCCTCCTGCATCTTTCTCTGCGGCCTGCTGGCGCTTGCCGAACCCAAATTTATTTTCTTCACATCTTCCGTAGACAGCGCAATGCTCCTCAACGCGGCGGCCCGCTCGGGCATGACGATATCCTGGCTGGAATACTTCCGGGCCAACGCTGTTCCCGGCCTGCTGTATTCACTATGCTGCCTGCTGCTGCTCTGCCTCTTCGTTCCGAAAGGAGGCAGGAACTTCCATGCGTTCGTCAGCGCCGAATACAAGCGTCTCGGCCCGCTGGGCACCGATGAGAAAAAGGCCTTTCTGCTGCTCGCTCTGACGGCTCTTGCCATGGTCACCGACAGTCTGCACGGCGTGGACATAGGCTGGCTCATGATGCTTGCCGCAGGCCTGTGCTTTCTGCCCGGCATACGACTTCTCGATCAGCGCGATCTGCGTGCCCTTCCGCTCGACATGGTCTTTTTCGTGGCAGGATGCATGACCATAGGCGCGGCCGCTCATGCCGCCGGTGTGGACAGCGTCATCGGGGACATGGTAAGGAGCTTCCTGAACACGGAACATGAAGCCGCCGCGCTGGCGGGTGCCTTCGTTTCCGGAGCGGGACTGAGCATGGCCTTCACCTCTCTGCCCGCCGTCAGCACTCTGGGTCCCGCCCTGGCCGCCGCCGGGCTGGAAGCCGGTTCTTCCGGGCAGGCCTTTCTCTATGCCTTTCTCTACGGGCTCGATCAGTTCCTCATGCCGTACGTCTTTGCTCCAGCGCTGTACTTCTACGCGTCCGGCTACATCAACATCCGGCATTACCTGGCATTTCAGTTTTCAAAACTGGTCATGACCGCCGTTTTTCTCCTCGTCGTGGCCGTTCCATGGTGGTCCATGATCCTATAGAGCGCTGCTATGAGCAATCCGCCTCTGCCTCTTTCCCTGCTGGAACACGCCGTCGTGCAGAACTGGAAAAACGGGGATGCCATTCACATGTGGACCCCGGAATCCGGTATTTTCTATGTACTGCACGGAACCGTTCATGTGGTACGCCTTCTGGAAAACGGTGGAAGAAGTATTCTGCACGCCGTCGGAAGAGACAACTTCTTCTTTGAAAACCGCTACTTCCACCCGCATTCGCGCACATCCGTGGCCTATGCCGCCTCGGATACTCAGACGGCCTACTTTCCTCCGGAAAAGGTGGAATTTCTGCTGAATACGTCTCTGGAATTTTGCCGCATACTCATCTACAATATGGCACGGAAAAATCTCAACAGCGGCAAGAACATCGTGGACAACCGGCACTCGAATCCGGAGTTCATGCTGCTCAGCGCCCTCTACGATCTGAGCCGGGAAAAGGAAGACAGCAGCACCCATACCCTGCACATCACACAGGCCAATCTTGCCGAATACGTAGGACGCCACCCCGTCACCACGAACAAAATTCTGAAGCTGCTTGAGCAGAAGGGATTCATTACTCTGGGGCGCGGCGTCATCACCCTGAACATGGAACAGATCTTCGCCGTATTGAAAAAACAGCAGGAAACATGATCCGTCCCCGGGCGGCACCGGCAGGCGCATCCGTCGCCTTTGTCCGGAAGGCCGTCAGGTTCCGGCAGAGGGAAGCTCCTCCTTCCGGCCCTTCCCAGCTCCGGGCCGTCTCCCGCCTTCTGCCGGAACCTGTTTCTTGCTTTTAGAGCTGCAGGCTGTGCAGGTCGTTGAGGTTGCCGGCATGCGCGTCTTCATCGCGCGTTCTGCCGTGTGCCGTGCTTCTTCCGCCGAAGGCTTTCCGCGGCGGTCCTCCCTCGCATGCTTTCTGCCGTAAGTCTCTTCCGCAGAAAGCCGTCACCAGAGTTCTTCGGGCAAGCTCACGCCACGCTCTTTTGCCGGCAACGCGTCTTTCCTCCGCCTTCCCCTGTCAGGCGGCAGCGCGGAAACGGAAACCGCCGCCGCTTCTCCGGAATGCAAGAGCATTGTCTTTCGCAAAAAAAAAACGCCTCTGCGCGGCCCGGCGGGGCAACAGCGCAGAAGCGACGCCTGCGGCGGGATGCCCCGCCGCACAAAAAAGCCGGATCGTCGGAAGAGCTTCCGAAACGTCCGGCTCCTGAAATTCAGACCTTGACCACCATCATGCGCGGGGCAGTGCTGCCCTCGGGCACGGGAAGATAGCCGCCGTGACCGAAAAGCTCATGGGCAGGCCGGGAAACCTGCCGTCTCTGCATTTCCAGAAGCACGGCAAACTCGTAGGTATGGGCGGTTCTGGCACTGCCGCCGTTTCCTTCAATGGCCGCCACGGCAAACTGCGTCTGCTCCCAGAGACTCATCAGCTCCTGATCGGGCAGAAGCTGAAGTTCGGCAAGCGCCGAGGTTTCCCCCAGCTCCGATGCCGTTGCGGAAAAAATGGGAACCATAGAACCTCCTGATGCATGAAAAAAAGCTTCGCCCGGCTCTGCCTTTTCTCAAAAAAGAACGCCAGCGTATGATGGCGCGTATTCAACAAGGCGCACGTCCTTCCCATCGGATATGCCCGCAACGCGCTGACGGCCCGATGCGGCCGCGCCCCTCGGCGTTTGAGCCTTCCGAAAAACAAGGGCGGAATCGTTTTTTCCGAACGTGCCCCTGCGGCACGAAAGCGCAGATTGTTTTCTGCAGACATCCGCCGCGGCAGACGTCCGGTTCTGCGGCCTGCGGCGCATCCTTTCCAAAGAGCGCCGCTCTTCCGCCTGATCCGGCAACGCCATGCGCGGCGGCTTTCTTTCCTTATGGAAGAAGCCCGGCGCTAGCTTCCGGGCTTCTTTTAGAAGAGGCAGCTCAACTGCCCTTTATCTAAACTCCCCGTAAGGAGAGATTTACCTGAGTCATGCGGCAAAGAGGGATGAAAAGGCTTTTTTGCCGTGCCGTACGGCCCTCTCTTTTCCGCGCCGCATACGTCGTTTGTAATTTGAGGTAGTTTTATACCCGAAATTTTCAGGCTCCGCAAGTCTTTTTTCCGCTGCCCGCATCGCAACCGGTCAGGCGCAGACCGGGCGCGCTGCCATGACGTTCCCGCCGTCCGACCGGGCATGGATGCTTTTCCGGGGCGCCTGCGCGCTTTTTACGGCAGGCCGCATCCTCCCTCTACTCCCTTCCACTCCCTCTCACGGGAGGCCCTCTTCGGCGCGCCGCCCCGCCCCCACACGCCGCTCTTTCCCGTGCGGAAAGGAAAAACGCTCAGGCCGCCGAAAGGCCCGCCCCGCCCTTCTTCTCTCACACAAGGGGAAAAGTACCTCGGCAATCCCCCTCCTCACTCCGATCCGTGTTTTCAGGCCGTCGCCGCCGCCCTTCCTTTCCCGTACCCGCCGTTTTTCCCGTATCCGACAGCCCCGTCCACTTTCCGTACCCTTTTCCTTCCGCATCGCCTCTCCGGCGCTCCGCCCGTGTTCCTCCTCCCCCGCTCCGAACTTCTCTCCGTTCC
>OOCM01001769.1_pt1 | contig 15971 bp, 15 predicted proteins | sample 1671111 | NCBI WGS metagenome assembly OOCM01 (sample SAMN06348123, study PRJEB24527) | human gut metagenome | biome: human gut; feature: ankylosing spondylitis patient; material: feces | host: Homo sapiens | place: China | collected 2015-10 | reverse complement strand
TGCGCAATCGGCGAATGTTGAAACCCAGGTTCTCGGCGTATTGCTCGCCCAAGAGAGGATGAGAACAGAGGATATTAAGCCTATTAAAGTTGGCAGAACTGAAGATGCAGAGACATGCGATGCAATTGAGGTTCACAGCGATTTATTAAAGATAGTCAACACAACACTTCCGGAAGAGACAGAATTATATGATTTGGCTGAACTGTTTAAGGTGTTTGGGGATTCGACCAGAATAAGAATACTGTTTGTATTGTTTGAAGCAGAAGTATGTGTATGTGATCTTGCAGCTGCACTGAATATGACACAGTCAGCTATTTCACATCAGCTAAAGATTTTAAAACAGAGTAAACTTGTAAAGAGCAGAAGAGAAGGCAAATCAGTGTTTTATTCTCTTGCGGATGGTCATGTGAGAACAATAATTGCACAGGGAAGAGAACATATAGAAGAAGATTTATAAAAACAAAAGTAAAAATTAAGATTATTATAAAAACGGCGTATCAGTTCACATCAGTGAGTGATACGCCATTTTTGTCATGGAGATAAGGAAAGTGCTGAGTATTAATATAATCTACATATGAAATTTTGCTTTTTTGTAAAATATGACGGAGAGAGTAGTTGCTATTGACCATCCTATCGGCCATGCACACCATATTCCGGTTGAGCCGAATTGTTTTGAAAGGATTATAGCAAGAACAACTCTTAATATGAGGTCAGTAAATGTTGTTATCATAAATCTGCTCATGAGTCCTGCACCTCTTAAAATTCCGTCAGCGACAAGTTTTGTCGATACAACAAAATAAAATGGTGATAATATACACAGAAACATAATTCCGGTATGAATTGCTGTATTTGTAGGATTATCAAGAAACAGATATAAAAGCTGTTTTCCTGCAAAGAAATATAAAAGTACCAGTGGTATGCTTATAATCCAGACCATTTTGAGCCCTGCCTTAAATCCATCACGGATTCTTTCGCTTTTACCAGCACCAAGATTTTGTGCGGTAAAATTAGAAATACCATTTGCGAGAGTTGTAAATGATGTTATGACAAGATTGTTTAATTTGACGGCAGCAGAATATCCGGCAATAGTTCCGGCACCGAATTCATTAATTACACTTTGGATAATGATATTGCCTATTGAGATAAAACTTTGCTGCAAAATACTTGGAATAGCAATTTTTAAAAGTTTTACAAGTATGATAAATGAAAAAACAGGACATCTTTGTAGGACTTTTATTTTTGATAATCTTAAAAATACTACAATTACAGCAAGGACGGCACTTATGCCCTGACATATGAATGTTGCCCACGCAACTCCGGCAATACCCATATTAAATGCTTTGACAAAAATTATATCAATAAAGATATTTGTTACGGAAGACACGGCGAGAAAAATAAAAGGTGTTTTTGAATCGCCAAGAGCGGAGAATATTCCTGTTGCCATATTGTAAAAGAACATGAAGGGAAGTCCGTATATGTATATATCAAGATAAAGTTTTGAATCGTTAAGAATTGCAGATGGTGTTTTTATAAGTTTTAATAAGTTACCACAAAATAAGACACCGAAAAGCATAAGTACGGCACAAAGTACGGCAGTTGAAATCATTGCCGTGTAAACAGAAGTTTTCATGTTCTTGTAATCCTTCGCACCAAAAAACTGTGATACAATTACTGAACAACCGATATTGCAGCCGAATGCAAATGCAATAAATATAAGTGTGATTTCGTAGCTGTTACCGACAGCTGCAAGTGCATTTTCACCGATAAATTTGCCTGCAACAAGGCTGTCAGCGATGTTATAAAGCTGCTGGAATATGATGCTTGCAAATAGTGGCAGACAGAATTTCCAAAGGACAGATTCCGGTTTGCCTACAGTTAAATCTTTGTTCAATGTATTTTCCTCCTCATAATAAATAACAAATTATTTGTAGTTATATTAAAATGTTCTTTGTTAGTATAATTCATTCAACTTTTTTGTCAAATAAAATTATAAAATTGTTGATAAATCAATGAAAAAATTATAAAATATATACATATTTTTTAAATATTATATGGAGGAAAAAATGGAACAATTTTTTAAAGTCAAAGAACATGGTTCAACTGTAAAGATTGAGGTTATGGCCGGTATTACAACATTTATGGCCATGGCTTACATTCTTATGGTAAATGCCGGTATGTTCGCAAATCTTGAAGGAGTTTCATACAATGCAGTTTATATTGCAACAGCTCTTTCAGCAGTAATTGGTACATTTCTTATGGCATTTCTTGCGAATCTGCCATTAGGACTTGCATCAGGAATGGGGCTTAATGCGTTTTTCGTATATACAGCCTGTTTTACATTTGGACTTTCTTATGCTAATGCATTAGTATTAGTCCTTCTCGATGGTATTGTATTTACAATTCTTACAGTTACCGGAATCAGAGCCAGATTATTCTCAGCAATTCCAGATTGCGTAAGAAAGGCAATTCCAGCAGGTATTGGTCTGTTTATTGCATTCTTAGGTCTTCAGAATGCCGGCATTGTTGTGAATGATCCTTCAACATGTGTTAATCTTGCTTCATTTAACGTATTAAATGGTAATGCAACATGGGCAGCTATAATGCCGAGACTTGTTACTATTGCAGCAGTAATTATTATTGCGGTTATGACATACAAGAAAGTAAAAGGTTCAGTTCTCTGGGGAATTCTTGGAGGAACAGTTTTATATTATGTTCTTGGTATTACAGTTCCGGGATTTTATAATGGTTTTACAGAAAATTTAAGCTTTAATCCATTTAGTGCTTTTGGTGCATGGGCTAATGAATCTTTCTTAAAAGTATTTACTGATGGATTTAATTTCTCTGGATACCTTGCAAATCATTCAACAGCAGATCTTGTTCTTATCATAGCAACTACAGCACTCGCTTTTTGTATGGTTGATATGTTTGATACACTTGGTACACTTTACGGTGCATGTTCAAGAGGCGATATGCTTGATAAGGATGGTAATGTTCCTAATTTTGAAAAAGCTATGCTTTCAGATGCAATTGCAACATGTGCAGGTGCTATCTGTGGTACATCTACAGTTACCACATTCGTTGAGGCTTCATCTGGTGTTGCTGAAGGTGGTCGTACAGGTTTATCTGCATTTACAACTGGTGTTTTATTTTTTATTGCAATGTTTTTAAGTCCTGTTGCAGCTTTAATTCCAAGCAGTGCAACAGCAGCAGCACTTATTTATGTAGGTGTTCTTATGATGGGCGGGGTTACTAAGATTGACTGGAATGATATTTCAGTAGCAGTACCTTCATTTCTTACAATTGCATTTATGGCATTTACATACAATATCAGCTATGGTATTGCATTTGGTATGATTTCATATATTTTCATTATGTTATTTACCGGCAGAGCAAAGGAAATAAAGGCATTTGCGTGGCTTATTGCCGTATTATTTACACTTATGTTCTTCCTTACTCACTAATTGAAGAATAAATATAATCATTTTAAATTTAAAGGCGGTAATCTCTAGTGGGATTACTGCCTTTAATAATTTATAATATCTGGGGAATTTCTTATGGTTTGACGTATTTTAAAATATTGGTATAATAAAAGATATAAATGAGATTGGAGAATTTGTATGTCTGCAAATGGAAAAGAAAAAATTATAGAATATCTGAAGAGTAATATTCTGGTTACTGATGGTGCAATGGGAACTTATTTTGCATCACTGTATGATACAAAAGAACCACCGGAATATTGCAATATTAAGGATAGTAAAAAAATATATGATATACACAGACAGTATATCGAAAATGGTGCTAAGATTATAAGAACAAATACATATGCATGTAACACATTTACACTTAATTATGGGATTGAAGAAGTTAAAGAAAGCATTAAATGTGCATGTAAAATTGCAAGTGAAGCTGCAAAAGGACATGAAGATATTTTTATTGCCGGAGATATCGGACCTATAACATATAATCATAATGATATGCAAAAACAAGTTAGTGATGAGTATGTAGTTATTGCAAAAACTATGATAGAATCAGGTGTTGATGCTATTGTTTTTGAAACATTTCCTGATATGGATGATATAAAAGAAGCTTTAAAATATATTGCAGAAAAAGGTAACATTTTTGTTATCGTGCAGTTTGCTGTAAATCAGTTCGGATATAGCAATTCGGGACTTTCTGCTAAAAAATTGATATCAGATGCATTAGACTGTGAATATACAGATGCTGCCGGACTTAATTGTGGTGTTGGTCCTGGGCATATGTATGGAATATTTGAAAAACTGGGTATTAATACCGCAAAATATCTTACGGCATTGCCTAATGCAGGCTACCCTCAGTCAGTCAGCAACAGAATGGTATTTGCGGCAGATAATTCTGAATATTTTTCTGTTAAAGCATCAGATATGGCAGGAAGAGGTATTAATATTGTAGGTGGATGTTGCGGAACAACACCTGAATATATAGCTAAACTTGAAAATGCAGTAAAAAATATGCATCCGGTAAAACATTTCAACGAAGAACATGAGAAAAAAATTATGTTTAAGCCGATAGATAAGTCATTTTATAAAGATAAATCAGGCAAAAAACTTATAGCTGTTGAGCTTGCACCGCCAGTTGACAGTGATGATGAAAAGCTTATGGATGCAGCACATATTCTGAAAAAGAGCGGTGTTGATGTTCTTACATTCCCTGATTCTCCGTCAGGACGAACAAGGGCAGATTCAATTCTTATGGCAGAAAAGGTTCATAAAGAAACAGGGATGACTGTCATGCCGCATATATGCTGCCGCGATAAAAATGCTATTGCTATGCGTTCGCAACTTTTAGGTGCACATCTTAATGATATAAATAATTTTCTTGTTATTACAGGAGATCCTATACCATCAATGGTAAGACAGTCAGTTAAGGCCGTTTTTAACTTTGATTCAGTTGGTCTCATGAATATAATTAAAGATATGAATGAGAGCCAGTTTGAAAATTCACCTATTGTATATGGTGGTGCAATTAACCAGACACGAAGAAATCTTGATGTAGAAATATCGAGGGTAAGAAAAAAGATGGACGCCGGAGCAACATTTTTCCTGACACAGCCTGTATTTGATGATAAAGGCATTGCACGTTTAAGGCAGATAAAGCAGGAAACAGGTGCAAGGATTCTTTGTGGAATAATGCCATTTGTAAGCCTGAAAAATGCCATGTTTATGAAAAATGAAATGACAGGAATTGAAGTATCGGATGAAATAATTGCACGTTATAAAGAATGTGTTACGAAAGAAGATGGCGAATCGGTTGGTGTTGAAATTGCAAAAGAAGTAATAGAAAAAACTTCGCATTTTGTAGATGGTTATTATTTTTCATTCCCATTTAACAGAGTATATCTTCTTGAAAGAATTATATAGAATTGTAATAATTGCCAGGATGTTGTGTATACACATTTCTGGCAATTATTTTTTGACAAACTAAAAGCACTTCCCGGAGTAGAAGTGCTTTTTAGTTTAGTGTTTATTATTTTCTAATAGGGAGGAGAAAAATCAAAGAACTATGTCTTTGAACAATTATTATAGTACAGTAGAAATGTGTCTAAAATAAGACTTTTCTCTGAATAAAAAATAATAATGATTAAATTAATCATAAGAAAATCGTAAACAAATTATAAACTTTACTTGTAGAATATAGATATATTATGTTATAATAAACATAAATTAACGATTGTATTGTTACAATTGATGAGCGTGTTAGAATTAAATATTGATATAAGTGAGGTTTTTTTAATGAATGATGCACAGATTCGTTATTTTATCGAAATGGAAAGAAAAAAAGGCACAACTACGGATGAACTTATATTTATTCTGAGTGATAATGGAATTCCAATATATGAGATTTCTAATTATCTTGATATTTCAGTTAAGCATGTTGAAATGGTGCTTTCTGATGGCTAAGATTTATTTGTAATTGGATAACACATAACTTCGTCAAATCCGGGTTTAACGAAGTTATTATTGGATTAAATTATATAACCTAGCATTTTCTTAGTCTATTGTTAGATTTTTCTTATATCTGTTATATTGAACCTGCCTTAATGCAATCATGTTTTCAATTCCCATATTTTTAAGAGTTGCATTGAATGAATCATGTTCTGTTAACGGCACCAAACAGTATAAATCCGAACTTCAATTCAAAACGCAAAAATTAAATTCGGAGGTTACTTATTATGAAAACAGAACTTAAAAACATCGGTGCTTGGGGCAGACTGCATTATGATTTTCTTTACCGCAATAATCGGACGGTCATCAATGTTATGCGGCTAAACGGAACCCTAAACAATTATCTTGCTATGTGCTCCGAACAGTCCGAAAAACAGGCTTAAGAAAAATGAAACCCATTTGTTCTTAGGCATTATTATCTACCATCCATTCGATTTCATATTCCACCCCAGTAAGAGATCCTACATTTAATATGTAATCCTTAATGGTATCTTTGGCCCTTTGTGTAGCCTGTGACAACAAAGCGGTATTGCTTTCAGCTTTCGCTTTCATATCTTCCTGAGCTTTCTTTTGCGTCTCTGCACGCTCCTCGGTAGTTATTTTTGTGAACCAGCCTGTTTCGGAAACCGCCTCCGAAATAGACGCAACATCAACATCCACACCCAATATTGTTGCATTCGGGACATAAACTTTTACTTTATTACCGTTTGGCTCTATTTTCACCTTAGAAGCGTCAATGCCCAATTTGACTATCCCGTCATATTCGATCCACGCTTTTTTATACCCTATGTTTCCAAACCACTTTCCTATACCCGAAGAATCCTGCTTTAACTCGCTTGTGTTATGATAATAGCACTTTAGCGTCGCTAATTCGCATATTGCTTTTGTTTCTGAGAAATCCGCTTCCTTTTTTTCGCATCCTGCAAGCGGCAATGCTATTACCAACGATACTATTAACAAGAGTATTTTTTTAAACATTTCCTTTTCCTCACTTACCACATAATTTTGTATCCTGCTTCTTTTAAAAGCGGTGTTAAGAGTGCAGTTATTGAATCCTGTAAGTTTGATTTGGCAGTTTCTACAAGCTTTTCATTTTGATTGGCTTCTTTCAGTGCATCCTCTTTACAATATGATAATGTATCTTTTAACTTAGCCGTGGCGTTTTCAGGTATCGTGCTGATTGAACCATCATTGATTATAACGTCGTTAATTTTAATTTCGGGTATAATTGGCGTAACAGACTTATTTTTTCTATCAATTTTAAAGTCAATATCTTTGGCATCTATTCCAGCCTTCACTGTGGAATCGTATTTTACAGAATAATCGGTTTTTTCCGGATTATTTTTTTCAGGTATGGATACAACGCCGTTGTAACAAAACTCCCCCGTTGAAAGTTCGCTTATAGATACTACTTCCCGTAATGTTGAAGTCGTGATGATTGTTCTTTTAACCGATGGCCCAAAGAAAATGAAAGCAACAATGACAACGACTATTATCGCTACCGCTGCAATTATTGATTTTAATAGTTTTTTGCTGAGCTTCATTTGGTTTCCTCCTAAAAATTAAGCGATTATTGTTTTGAAATAATTGCAATTAAAGCTTAGTCAACAATTCTGCCTTTTTATTACTGAATTCTTCCTCTGTAATAATGCCATTATCCTTTAATTCAGATAACCTTTTTAGAGTTTCAAAGACATCGTTATCTCATGAGGTTTCGTGCGGTTGTTTTTTTGTAAATAGTCCTGAAATGCCGCTTATTGCTTTTTTACCACTATCAACAAATTTGGATTTAATATCTTTTTCTTCAGCGGGATTATCAGCAGTAATGTTTTCGATTTCAATAATGTCTTTTTCCAAGTCTTCTTCTGTATATCCAAAAGCTGCACTGTCGAGCGTTTTTTGCAGACGATTGGTCATAGGCATCATGGACGCAAAATTTATACTGCCTGATATAAACCGCCAATTACTGTAATCGCTTTAGAAAAGCCTTTTGCCACGGTGGTTTTTGTAACCTTGACACCTATTGCTTTCCCGATTTGCTTAACAATTGGATAACAAAAAGTTTTTGTTAAAGCTTTTTGAGGTGATTTTTTAAGTGTTGTTTTTGCAATCTGTGTAGATAAAACCCGTACCCCCGACACAGCACCGGAAACGCCAAACATAACACCGCAATATAGCAGCAGTTGGTTTTTTACTTTTTCATCATCAACCTGACCATCTCGCCCAAGATCTTGTGCACCATATAGGTAAGACAATTCTTGTGCCAACCTTAACGACATACCAAAAACTTGTAGTATATCGGCCGGTATAGTGGCAGACATTGCCAATCCACCGGGAATTCCGGCAGCAAACGAAGCAACGGAGGATTGGCTTGTGCGTTTCAATATCAGTTTGTTTGAAATAGCAGCTAATTTTTCTTTAGATACTTTTGCCTCTACCGGTCCGAAATCCAAAACATCTTCTGTAGCAAAAGTTTCAGCCAGAAACTTATCACGGCTGACTTTCACCCCGGGGATTTATACCGCTGAAGTAATAATATTTTCTAATGCTACTTCTTTTCCTGCATTGTTTTGTTCAGTCATTGTTAACATTGTTAAGCTTATTTTATATGTAATAAAACTGCAATATTACTAAGCACATTATACCATATCGTTTTCTAAATAGCAAATTAGGTTACACTAAATCACTTATGGCTCATATGCATTCGCGAAAATTACAAGCTCTTTTTCGGACGAAAGAATTGTCCGGAAAGGAGCATTTTTTATGGAATTCCTCATTCAACGTAAACCATTATACTGCAAAATAAGTGACAAATACAATGACAATGTCATTTGTTATGCCGTGTCGGAGGTGGTACTATGTCATTAAACCGTTACTTGGTCGAAACTCCGGAGGTGGCATTCTTGAAAAAAGACATTGACGGTCTTAATGATGTGTACAGAGATATTGCCGATGAAATCGGTGTTGAAAACGCATTGGCGATATACAGGTTGTTTCGCGGAACGCAAATTTCATTCCCGAGCAGATTGTTTTCAAAGGAATACATACACAAGGCCATTATCAGTGAATATGACGGCAATAACATACCGCAATTGGCACAAAAGTATAACTACTCTGAGCGAAGCGTATGGCGCATCCTAAAAACAATGAAATAAATCTTAGGGGGATATTATGAAAAATAAAAAGAAAATCATTATTATATCGGCAGTCGGTGTTGCCGTTTTGGCGGTGGTATTGGTTTTAACGCTTGTGTGTTTTCACAGCTGGGCCGATGCCACCTGTGATGCACCGATGACCTGCAAAAAATGCGGCAAAACAAAAGGTGAAGCATTATCACATGAATGGATTGCAGCAACCTGTAAGTAAGCGAAGCATTGTTCACGGTGTGGGCTTACCGACGGCGAACCGCTTGCACACAGCTTTAACGAAGCGACTTGCAAATTACCGAAAACCTGTTCGGTCTGCGGCACTACAGAGGGGGAGCCTATCGGTAATGCCGTCAACGACTGGAAAATCACCAAAGCAACAAGCTGTTCGGAAGAAGGATAAAGAGTCGGCACTTGTGGCAGTTATAGTACCTGTGGCTGAATACTGGCATCCGCCAAGAGTAATCTTTGTTGGACCGCTTACTGCTATTTCTAACGCATTGCCGTCATTAAAACGTACCCCATGAGCTGCATCATTATATTTGAATGCATTTTTAGTCCCAACTTTAATTGTAAGTCCACCATAAGATATGTCTTTTTTTCCGTCTGTATCTGTTGGAACGATTGAACCATCTCTGAAATCATAGAATTTCTTCAATGATTTTACAGAAAGGCAAGGAACATATGTCTGACCTGCAAATGAAATAGTGATTGTTGTAGCTGTTTCACCTGTATAATTAAATGAAACAGAGTAATCATCTTCATTGGTATAATTTGAAGCATTGTGATAACAATCTTTTGTTTTAGCTTCTTTTGTCTCTGTGTAAGAACCATCTGCACTTGAAGCTGTTATAGAACCAGACTGGGAATACTGACAGCCACCGAGAGTGATTTTTGTAGAACCATTTACTTTGATTTCAAATGAGTTACCATCCTTAAAAAGTGTACCATGGGAACTACCATGATAGTTAAATGCATTCTTTGTGCCTACTTTGATTGTCAGATTTCCGTAAGTAATGTCAGATTTACCGTCTGTATCGGTAGGAACGACAGAACCATCTCTGAAATCATAAAAAGCGTCACCGTCTTTTGTCTCAGATGTCAGTCCTTCGGCTTTGACAGTCTGTGACGAGAATGAAACTCCGGCAGGGATTGCCAGTGATACCGCCATAATCACGGCAAGTCCAGCAGAGAGTTTCTTTCGCAGATTTCTGCTTAATTTGCTCATAAAAAGCCTCCTTTTTTATAAATTTGGGTTCGCCGGATTCCTTTACGATTGGATTGTATTTATTGGCGTACCTGTTTTTATTAATATTATACAAGAAATTTTATATAACAAAAGGTTCACTTTTTTCATGGTTCAAAATTTTCCAAAAATCTGCAAAGCCGTATATTTACTGCGTTAAGCGTTACTCTTTTCAACGAATCTTTCAAGCTGTTTTTTAGCCGCACCACTTGTGATTATATCTCTTGCCTTTTCTATTGCATCCTGCATTGTGAGGTTATCAGAGGCAATATAGATTGCTGCACCGGCATTAAGAAGCACTGCATTCATTTTTGAACCTTCTTTTCCGTCAAGAATTTCACGGGCAATTTTTGCATTTTCTTCCGGCATGCCGCCGATAAGATCTTCTTTTTTGCATCTTTTAAGTCCAAACTGTTCAGGTGTGATTTCATATGATTTGAATTCATCGCCCTTGAATTCGCAGACCTTTGTAGGTGCAGAAAGCGAAATCTCATCAATAGAATCTGTTCCGTAAACAACCATAGCACGTTTTACGCCCAGATTTTTTAGAACGTGTGCAAGCGGTTCAACAAGATCTTCATTGTATACACCAAGAAGCTGCATTGTTGCACCGGCAGGATTTGCAAGAGGTCCGAGGATGTTAAAAAGTGTCCTGATTCCCATTTCTTTTCTGACACCACCGACAAATCGCATGGCTGTATGATATTTCTGTGCAAAAAGGAAACATATGTTAATTTCTTTTAAAAGCTGTGCACTGAGTGCAGGGGCAATATCAATTTTTACACCGAGAGCCTCAAGGCAGTCAGCAGTTCCACATTTGCTTGAAGCAGCTCTGTTGCCGTGCTTTGCAACAGGAATTCCGGTTGCCGATGTAACTAGTGCAGACAATGTTGATATGTTAAATGTGTTAGAACCATCTCCGCCGGTTCCCACAATTTCAAGTACATCCATATCATTTAAAAATCTTTCACAATGGGCACGCATAACCTTTGCTGCCGCTGTTATTTCACCGATAGTTTCGCCTTTCATGGCAAGAGCAGTTAAAAATGATGCTTTCTGTGCATCAGTTGCCTGATTTGTCATAATTTCTTCCATAACATAAGACATCATTTCAGGACTTAAATCCTTACGCTGAACCAATAAACTAATAGCTTCTTTAATCATAATAATCCTCCTGGTTTTTCCGAAGGAAAAATGCGACCACTCATGGGAGCAGAGGATTTGTCCTCCTAGTTTTTCCGAAGCAAAATCCGTTTTTATGCAAATAAAAAAGTCCCTGACCGAAAAACATATACAATGCTTTCCAGTCAAGGACGGTTAAAATGTACACCGCGGTGCCACCTTGATTCATAATTACTTACACACTCATTAAGATACAAACATATCTTTGGCAATTAACGTATGCCTTACGTCATGGAATACTAAGATTAAGTAAAAATCCTTTGACCATGCCCTCCGTGGTCCATTTAATGAATTGTTGCTGTCAGGTTCTCAGCTTCCCTGACTCTCTGTGAGTACATCTTTCATTTTTATCTCCACTTCAACGGTTTGCTTTATTAAATTGTCTTTATTATACGCCGTGATTTATAATTGTCAATAACTAAAATTGAATAATTTTATAATATTTTCAGATTTGAATATATCATCAAATATGAACTCCTCGGCAAGTGTTTCAAGATTATCTTCAGAATATTCAACTTCACGCGAAAAGATATGAATAATATCCATTCGGTCATCAGATGAAAAATTGTTGCCATTTTGGATGAAACGATAAATTTCCATATCACGCAAAATTGCAATATTCGCAGCTGCAAGCTGTATTTTTCCGAATAAATCGTGGTCATATGAGGCTTTTAACAGATATCTGAAAATATAATATTTTAAAATATTTTCAAGCTCAGCAGTATTTTCGGCATAATATGAATTAAGATATTTAGTATATTCTTCAAAAGCCTGATTGTACTGTATTTTCATGCTTTCCTGTTCGTTATTTTCAGAAGCATTCGAATTTTCAGGATGAAGAAAATCCATTATTTTATCTGTAAAATCAGGCCATTCATCTCCCAGAGTTTCTAGTTCAAGATATGCATACCATACAGATGCCATATTTTGTTCAAGTTCATTAAATGAAATCTGGCGGAAATCGCTGATAAAGCAGCTATTGAAGTCGTGCTGTTTTATTTTTTTGTATAGTTTGTTCATTGAATTGTAATCATTGTTATTAATATGGTTTTGAAAATCTGCAGCTATATTAATAATGATTATCATTTTTTGATTAAAAGTATAATCAGTTTTTTCAATTACATACATAAATTCGTCACGTAACAGCATAAGCATATTTGCAAGACTGCTGTCAAATTCACTGTCATCAAAGACATCTTCGTCGGTATCTGTTTCTGAATAAGAAAAATTGCTGCGGTCCGTTAAAATTATTTTTGCAGCCTCTTCACAGGCAAGACCGATTCCGCGTTCTTTTACATTACCGAAATATTCTGTAAAACGTGGAAACTGATCACAGACAATTCCGATATGTTCTTCCCCCAGTTCTTTATAGATGCCACACAGATTATTATTGTCAAGAAAAGGACATTTTCCGTCTTTGAGTCTGAAGCAAAGATTATCATAATCAATATTGTCACGTAATTTTTTTCCGAAATCTCCGTTTACTGTGCTGTAATACTCTGCGGTTTCTTCGTCAATATCAATCTGCCAGCCGCCAACACAGCAATTATCTTTACATTCTGAGGAAATGCAGTGAAAATTTTTATAGTATCCCGGAGTGCGTAATTTTATTTTATTATTCATTAACATTCTCCTCAATGACTATATCTGCCGTCTGATATCGGATTATTTTTGAAAGTGAAGATAAAGGCATCTCTACCTGATAGCCTATTTTTCCGGCACTGAATATGATTGTATCAAAGTTTTCGGCTTCATGTTGAAATGTTGTAGGGAAAACTTTTTTCATTCCGATAGGTGAACATCCACCATGAATATAACCTGTAAGAGGCAGAAGCTCCTTTGATTTTAACATGTCAATTGATTTTTCCCCAACAGCCCTGGCTGCTTTTTTCAAATCAAGTTCTTTTGCAACAGGAATTACAAAAACGTAATTTTTGCCTGATTTTGCAACTGTTACAAGTGTTTTAAAAACTTTATCCGGATTTTCATTTAAGGCAGCCGCAACGTCAACACCACTTACCGCATCAGTGTTGATATAGCTGTGTGCTGTATATTTTATTTTTTTTTGTTCAAGGATACGCATTACATTAGTTTTTTCTTCCATAATTGATACTTCTTTCTTTAAATTCAACTGTCATGCCGAAGCACATGAAAAATTACATTTTTGATTAATATTTTAAACTGAGAGTGTTGTCCATTTGCTGCAGTCCCATACTTCATTTACCAGACCATCGTAAAATTCAGGCTCATGGCAGACCATCAGTATGCTTCCTTTATATTCCATTAAAGCACGCTTTAGTTCATCTTTGGCATCAACGTCAAGATGGTTGGTTGGCTCATCGAGCACAAGGATGTTGCTCTCGCGGTTAATGAGTTTACAAAGTCGGACTTTCGCCTGCTCGCCACCGCTTAATACACGAATCTGACTTTCAATGTGTTTTGTTGTGAGACCACATTTAGCGAGTGCCGAACGTACTTCATATTGTGTGTATGAAGGAAATTCTTCCCATATTTCATTGAGGCATGTATTTGTGTTATCAGGAGAACTTTCCTGTTCAAAATAACCGATTTCAAGGTAATCTCCAAGCTCAACTTCGCCGGAAACCGGTTGTATTATTCCAAGAATACTTTTTAAAAGTGTGGACTTACCAATCCCATTTGCACCAACCATGGCTATTTTACTGCCGCGTTCCATTGAAATATTGAGTGGAACCGAGAGTGGTTTGTCATATCCGATTACAAGATCTTTTGTTGTAAAAATGTATCGTCCCGGAGTACGGGCCTGTTTGAAATAAAATTCAGGTTTTGGTTTTTCAGCAGCAAGCTCAATTATATCCATATTGTCAAGCTTTTTCTGGCGTGACATAGCCATGTTTCTGGTTGCAACACGTGCCTTATTTCTTGCAACGAAATCTTTCAAGTCGGCAATTTCTTTCTGTTGCCTGTTGAATGCTGCTTCCATCTGTGCTTTTTTCATCGCATAAACTTCTTGAAATTTGTCATAGTCGCCAACATAACGGTTGAGCTGCTGATTGTCCATATGGTAAATCAGGTTAATTACACTGTTTAAAAATGGTATATCATGTGAAATCAAAATGAAAGCATTTTCATAATCATTTAAGTATCTTTTAAGCCATTCTATATGTTTGGCGTCAAGATAATTGGTAGGCTCGTCGAGAAGCAGAATATCAGGTTTTTCAAGAAGAAGCTTACCAAGTAAAACTTTTGTACGCTGTCCGCCGCTTAATTCGGTTACATCCTTGTCAAGCCCGAGGTCGAGAAGTCCTAGTGCCCTTGCAACTTCTTCAACTTTGGAATCTATCATATAAAAATCATGCATTGTGAGCAAGTCCTGAATTACGCCGAGTTCTTCCATTAGGGAATTCATCTCATCCTCGTCTACATCACCAAGCTTTGCACATATTTCATTCATGCGTTCTTCCTGGCTGTAAAGAAAATCAAATGCTGATGCAAGAACTGAGCCAATAGTCATTCCCGGTTCAAGTACGGCATGCTGGTCAAGATAACCGACACGCACATTTTTCGACCATTCAACTTTTCCTTCGTCAGGCATAAGCTTTCCTGTTATTATATTCATAAATGTGGATTTACCCTCACCGTTAGCACCAACTAATCCGATGTGTTCGCCTTTCAGCAGCCTGAATGAGACATCTGAAAAGATTGCTCTGTCTCCAAAACCATGTGAGAGATGTTCTACGTTTAAAATACTCATAAATACCTTACCTTTTTATTATTTGTTATGTCTTTTTAACCTATAGTATCATATTAAATATTGAAATAAATATCAACTTAAATTTTTGTACACAGCAGGTTTTATGGAAATTGTGCTGTAATCTGCAGCATAAAGCTTTGCACTGTCATTTACTACCTGACGATAACGGTGCATCCATTTTGTTGTTATCCCTCCATATTTTGCAACATCATCCTCGCTTGCACCACCACTTAACATGTATTTAAATGCACAATGTCTCATATCCTGCATTGTAAAATCCGAAAAATCATTATTAGATTTTTTGGCCTGTGAGATATATTTTTTTAAAAGGCGTTCAGCATCACGTATTTTTAATACAGTTCCTCTTTTGTTGAAAAATATATGTCCGTCAGCTATTTTATGTATTTCAAGGTATGTAAGCAGCATTTGTGAGACATCGTCCGGTAACTTTATAATACGTGATATTCTTTTCTTTTCCGGAAAATGTATACAAAGACATTCATTTGAATCATATAATATGAAATTTGTCATCATACTGCATATTTCACCGGAAGTAAGACCACATTTTAATACTAATGAAAAAATCATATATGCCATATCGTCGCCTGCTTTTGATGAAAGATCAAGAATTGTTGATATATCATCTTCACAAGGAAGTTTATCATTTGTAATTATTTTATTTT
>OOCM01001761.1_pt1 | contig 16044 bp, 16 predicted proteins | sample 1671111 | NCBI WGS metagenome assembly OOCM01 (sample SAMN06348123, study PRJEB24527) | human gut metagenome | biome: human gut; feature: ankylosing spondylitis patient; material: feces | host: Homo sapiens | place: China | collected 2015-10 | reverse complement strand
AGAGCCTGGCTGTGCGGGCCAATTCCGGCCGGCCGCCGCCCCACTGGGGCACACCTGGTGCAAAGAGCGGGGAAAAACAGGCCTGCTCCACTTCCTTCTGCGGGACCGCATGTATGCTCAGCGAGCCTTCGTCCTTCTGCTGCATCTGCTCCATTCTGTCTTTCCTCCCCGGCCAGCGGTCACCGGTCCATCTGGCGGCGCAGCTGGTTCTTGACTGCATAGATCAGTTTGCCGGTGGTCAGTTTTTCGCCGGCAAAACCGTTTTCTTCTTTAAAAGAGACCCAAGCCTCGGTCTGGTTTGTCTCCAGCTGGTCGAGCATCCGCCGGATGCCGCTGTCCACAGCCGAGACCGAAACACCGTATTTTTCGCCCACTGCCTGCAGGATCTCTTTCCGGATGGCCATCTTCTGCGAATTACCGAACGCGACATCCACCGCACTGGTCAGATAGCTGCTGTTCACATCCGGGAGTTGAAGCCCCCAGCTGCGGTACAGCTCCTGACACTGCCGCTCCCGTTTCTGCCCCTGCTGGCCCGGCATCCGGTAAAGCTCCCGCAGCAGGTTCTTCAGGTCGGCACGGCCCAGGCAGATCATGCCGTTGTCCGTTTCCATATACAGCGCCGAGTCGTTGTTCCGGTGTGCTTCATCAAAGATGAGAAGAATGGGCTGATGTTCCAGTTTGCGGGCGTTCATCAGAAATTCCAGCCCGGTCATATCCTCCATCTCGCTGCAGAGGATCACCACATCAAATGTGTTCTCATCCTGCAGTTCCCGCAGCAGGCGTTCGCCGCTCTGAAAACAGGTGCAGCCGATAAACGGCCCCTCCTCTTCCAGATAGTGCTTCTGGACCCGCAGCTCCTTGCGGTCGTAACTTGCAATTGCGATCTTCAGCGTTCTGAGTCTGCACTCATTGTCCATGCAGAACCCCGCCTTTCGTCCCGGACTGCGCTGCCGTTGTCAGTTCCGACATCACATCCTGCCAGATCTCCGGCTGAACACCATTTTCGCACAGATACTGCAGAATGCGGTAGCCAAATTCCGGAGTTGCTGCAAGATAGCTGCTCTCCATGCATGATCCGCTTCCAGTGCGGCAGAGGGTGAGCCGACAGCCGTTTTCATCCTCCGCATCCAGTGAATAGACCAGCGTATATGCTTTCTGCAGCCCATCGATCGACGAAAACTGGCGGATCATGGGCGAAAATGTACGTTCCATATGAGTTCCTCCTCGCCACAGGGCTTTTCTGACGCTTTTTGTAAGTCCCTGTTTTTTGTCTTTATTTTAAAGGCTCCGGAGGAATCTGTTCAATACTGAACATGTGGCGGAAATCGTCGGCGCGATATTTTTTGTATCTTTACGTCGCATTTTTGCCGTTTCCGGCGCATTTTGCTGCGGTTTCTTGTTGCAGTTTCCGCCGAATGTGTCGAATTTTTGTTTTGAAAGCCCTTTTTCACCGCTCTTTTGCGTCGTTTCAGATTTCTTTTTTTAAGATAGCACGAATCCGGCCCGTTTGCAACCGTTTGAAGTTTTTTCCTGAATTTTACATGCCGACACTTTTCCTCCCGGAAGATCCGGTCTTCCGAAGCAGTATTCCGACCGTTTTTCCGGTCCGATTCCACAGTTTCTTCATAATCTTCTGCTAAAATAAGATGGTTTATTACCCAACGGCGGAATCTTTCCCGTTTATTATAAAAGGTACACAAGCGCTGTTTTTCAACAAAAAGCAGCGGAAAGGCACAGCACATGCTTCAACTCAAACACATCCGAAAAGAATACAAAACCGGCGATCTGGTTCAAAAAGCACTGGATGATGTCAGCCTGAACCTGCGCGACAACGAATTTGTTGCCATCCTCGGCCCGAGCGGTTCCGGCAAGACCACCCTGCTGAACATCGTGGGCGGTCTGGACCGGTACGACAGCGGCGATCTGGTCATCAACGGCGTCTCCACCAAAAAGTACACCGACCGCGACTGGGACTCTTACCGCAACCACACCATCGGTTTCGTGTTCCAGAGCTACAATCTGATCCCGCACCAGACCGTTCTGGCCAACGTGGAGCTGGCGTTGACCATCTCCGGCATCTCCAAGGCCGAGCGGCGGCGCAGAGCGGCTAAAGCGCTGGAAGACGTGGGTCTGGGCAACCAGCTGCACAAGCATCCCAGCGAGATGTCCGGCGGTCAGATGCAGCGCGTCGCCATCGCCCGCGCACTGGTGAACAACCCCGATATCCTGCTGGCAGATGAACCCACCGGCGCGCTGGACAGCGATACCAGCATTCAGGTCATGGAGCTGCTCAAGACCGTGGCGCAGGACCGGCTGGTGGTCATGGTCACTCACAACCCCGAGCTGGCCGAACAGTACGCCACCCGCATCGTCCGACTGAAGGACGGCGTTATCCGCTCCGACACCGACCCCTTTGAACCGGACACTGCTGCCCTGACCCCGCCGGTGCACAAAAATCTGGGCCATTCCTCCATGTCGCCGCTGACGGCCCTCTCACTGAGCTTCAACAATCTGCTCACCAAAAAGGCCCGCACCCTGCTCACGGCATTTGCCGGTTCCATCGGCATCATCGGCATCGCGCTGATCCTTTCGCTGTCCAACGGTGTCAATGGTTATATCGAGGATATGGAAAAGTCCACCTTGTCGGAGTATCCGCTGCAGATCTCCAGCAACGGGTTCGATTTCACTTCGCTGATGAGTTCGGATGCATTCGGCACCACCAGCAGCACGGCGTCCTCCGCGCCGGAGGGCATGGTGACCGTGCAGAACATCCTCTCCCGGCTGACCGCCGGCGTCAGCGTCAACGACCTGACCTCGCTCAAGGATTATCTGGACAGCGACGAATGCACCATTCAGGATGACGCCTCCGCTGTGGAATACTCCTACTCCGTTTCTCCGCTGATCTACCGTCAGGATGCCGACGGCAGTATTTATAAGGTAAACCCGGACACCACCTTTTCCGAGTTGAACGGCGGCACCTTTTCCACCACCAGCATCATGTCCTCCATGATGAGCCCGAACGTCTTTGGCGAGATGGCCGAGACCCCCGAGCTGTACGAAGACCAGTACGACATCAAGGCCGGGCGCTGGGCCAAAAACTACGACGAATGTATTCTGGTGCTGAATCCTGACGGCAGCATCTCGGACTACGCCCTCTATACTCTGGGCCTGCGCGATCAGGCCGAGCTGGACAAGGCCCTGCAGCAGTACGCACAAAACCAGAACATCACCCTGCCGGAAGATTACGGCACCTATTCGTATGACGATTTTCTCGGCAAGACCTTCAAGGTCATCTCTCAGGCCGACTGCTACACTTATGATGAAGCTCATGGCATCTGGCTGGATAAATCCGGCGACGAAGATTTCATGAAAGAGCTTGTGGCCAATGCCACGGACCTGAAGATCGTGGGCATCGTCCAGCCCAAGGCCAAAGCTTCCTCTGCCATCCTGCCTGCCGGTGTCGCCTATCTCCACGCCCTGACCAACCATGTCATCGACGAGGCTGCCGACAGTGAGATCGTCCGGCAGCAGCTGGCCGACCCGGAAATCAATGTGCTGACCGGTGAACCGTTCGACTCCAAGGATCTTACCAACATCGACCTTGCTTCCATGTTCTCGGTGGACACCGATGCGCTGAAAAACGCCTTCCAGTTCGATGCCGGTTCCCTCGATTTTGATCTGAGCGATGCCTTCGACCTGAGCGGCGGTTCCTTTGACCTCAGTTCTCTGCTGAAAAACGCCGATTTCTCGCTGGATCTGGGCAGTATCGACCTGAGCGGGGTCGATTTCAGCAGCATCGATCTCAGCGGTATTGACCTGAGCGGCATCGACTTCAGCGGCATTGAGCTGCCTCCCATGGATGATCTGGACCTGAGCCAGCTGTTCGACGGCATGGACCTCTCCATCTCGCCGGACGCGCTGCAATCGCTGATGAAAAAGATCCTGACCGGTTATAAAGACTATATCATCGGCAACGGCATCCTGCATCTGGACAAGATCGGCTTCCGCTATTATATGGAGAGCGACCAGTTCAAGCAGATCCTTGCCGACTCCATGGGAGACCTGTTGAACACCGACGGGCTGCAGCAGCAGTTCACCGAAGCGCTGCAGAAGAACCTGCAGGGCGTGATGGAAAGCTACTCTGCTCAGGTCGGGCAGCAGCTGATGCAGCAGATCGGCGACCAGATCGGCGAGCAGCTGAACGGTGAGCTTGGCCAGCAGCTGGCCGCACAGCTCGGTTCTGCGCTGCAGGGCCAGATCGCATCCGCGCTGCAGGGCCAGCTCGGTTCCTCGATGGAAGCGCTGATCCAGCAGCTTTTGCCCCAGTTCAGCCAGCAGCTGCAGACCGCTCTGCAGGATAACATCGCCCAGATGGGCGGGCAGATGGAAGGCGCACTGAAGATCGATGCCTCCGCTTTCCAGAATGCCATCCAGCTCAACATGTCCGGCTCGGAGCTGACCGAAATGGTCAAGAGCACGGTCAACGGCGCTTCTTCCAGTTACGACAGCCTGCTCAACACCCTTGGCTATGCCGACTACGAAAAGCCCGATGCCATCTGGATCTACCCCAGCAGCTTCGAGGCAAAGAACCGCATCGTGGAAAAGCTGGACGCCTACAACGACGCCATGGAAGCAAAAGGTGAAGAGGACAAGGTGATCCATTACACTGACACCGTTGGCACCCTGATGGATTCCGTCACCCAGATCGTTGACATGGTAAGCAATGTGCTGGTGGCATTTGTAGCCATCTCGCTGGTCGTTTCTTCCATCATGATCGGTGTCATCACCTATATCAGCGTTCTGGAACGCCGCAAAGAGATCGGCATCCTGCGCGCCATCGGTGCTTCCAAGCGGAATGTTTCCGAGGTGTTCAACGCCGAAACCTTCATCATCGGCATGTGCTCCGGCGTGATCGGCGTGGTGCTGAGCCTGCTGCTTCTCATCCCGGGCAACATGCTCATCCACAACATTGCCGGCAACAACGATGTTGTCGCTTCGCTGCCGCCGACAGCTGCGCTCATCCTTATCGTGCTGGCCACCTTCCTGACCATCCTCGGCGGCCTGATCCCCGCAAAGAGTGCCGCAAAGAGCAACCCCGTGATCGCTCTGCGGTCGGAATAATTTCTCCCGCATCCCGCAAAGGCCTCTGCACCGCGCAGCGGCCTTTTTTGCATTCCCGGCCGGGTTGTGTTAGAATAAGAAAAAAGCCAGTTTAAAGGAGAATTTCCTTATGCCGAATATCATTGAGATCACAGACCTTTCCGCCCCGGAGCTGGACGTTTACGCCCGGCTGACACAGGCACAGCTGCGCAACCGTCTGGAACCGGAAAAGGGCATCTTCATCGCCGAAAGCCCAAAGGTGATCGCCCGGGCGCTGGATGCCGGGTATCAGCCCCTTTCCCTGCTGATGGAGCGCAAGCAGATCACCGGCCCCGCAGCAGAGATCCTGACCCGCTGCGGGGATGCGCCGGTGTACACCGCCGACCGGGAAACGCTGGCCAGCCTGACCGGATTCGAGCTGACCCGGGGCGTGCTGTGCGCATTCCGCCGTCCGCTGCCGCGCAGCGTGGAAGAGATCTGTCGCAATGCCCGCCGGGTAGCCGTGCTGGAAGGCATCGTGGACTCCACCAATGTGGGGGCCATCTTCCGCAGCGCTGCCGCGCTGAACATGGACGCCGTGCTCATCACGCCCTCCTGCTGTGACCCGCTGTGCCGCCGTGCTGTGCGCGTGAGCATGGGCACCGTCTTTCAGGTACCATGGGCGCAGATCGGTGCCTGCCCCGCCGACTGGCCGGAAAACGGCATCGCAAAGCTGCATGAGCTGGGGTTCAAGACCGCCGCCATGGCCCTGAGCGACCGCTCGGTCAGCATCGATGATGCAGCCCTTTCCGCCGAGCCGAAGCTGGCCATTGTGCTGGGTACCGAAGGCGACGGCCTTGCCCACAGCACCATTGCCGCCTGCGATTATACCGTAAAGATCCCCATGTCCCACGGGGTGGACTCTCTGAATGTTGCCGCCGCCAGCGCCGTGGCGTTCTGGCAGCTGGGCAACCGCTGAGTACCCCGCTCCGGCAGAAACTTCTTGACAAATTCCCAAAACAGAGTTACACTTACAGCGTCCTGATAAGGGCCTGTAGCTCAGTTGGGAGAGCGTTCGGTTCGCATCCGAGAGGTCAAGGGTTCGAATCCCTCCAGGTCCATAAAAATAGCACCCATGCCATGTGGCACGGGTGCTATTTTTATATCGGACCGGAGGGATTCGAAAAGCACGACCCTGCGCAGCAGGGTAAGCAATCAGCCCAGTGGGCTGTTGCTTAGTGCCACGGGTTGCGGCTCCCAGCGTCTGCTTCACGCCTTGCGCGGCGTTCGCATCCTGCTGGCCGCTGCCCCAACAACTCCTCCCTGTTTCTGCCGCAGGCAGCGGTCGTCGTTGTTGCAAGTCCCACCCCATAGGAATGTCTACCGGGGATGCTGGATCCGGAAGGATTCGAACCGGGCGGGGTCATCAATGTACTTTTTGAAAATCCATCGCTTTCACGTCTCTTTCTTTGCATTTTGCAGAGTGCTGCGGGCAAGCGCATCGCTTTTATGCCCCCTTCTCGGAAATTTCTTCAAAAATTTCCGCGCCATCGTAGGTTGATACAGCCTTGAGCTGTTCCACTTGGTTGAAGCTGGCATTCAGGGTGATCGAGATTTCATAGTCTTTTCGGACGCGAATCTCCTTAATGAACTGCTGCAAGATGGCGCGCCGTTCATCGTGGTTGGCTGTATCGTACACATCCGCCCATGTGAACAGCTCGTTGCAGATGTAGAACAGCGGAATGGTGAATACGAAGGACCAAATGACCCGGCGTTTCATCGTTTCGTATTCCTTTTTTACTGTATCCACCGGGGAAACAGCCTGGGCAGCCGACTTTCCCTTGACCTGCTGTATGGATGCGCCATAGCCCGCCTTTTCTACAGCGGCGATGATTTGCCCACTGTTTACATTTTTGTCGTCGTAAGTCACCACCATACTGTTTTTTAACAGATTGACATTGCACTCTTGCACGCCGGTCAGGTTGGATACGCTTTTTTGTACCCTAGCTTGGCAGGCCGCACAAGTCATGCCTGTGACATTGTACTTTTCCTGCATTTTTTGAAACCTCCTTTGCCGGAAAATAGGACACCCATACGGGGTGTCGGTCTTTCTGGTTTCCAGTATAGTCCGGCAAGGAGGTTCTGTATTTCCCGTTCAGAAGAATTTTTGTCCCAAATGGAAGAGTTTCTGAAAACCGATCCGTCATAAACGCTGCAAGAGCATCCCTTCTAACTTCATGTGATATTGTTCCAGCACATCTTTCAGCGTGATCTCTTGCATTCTTTGTTCCGCTGTTTTTTGAATGTCCAAGTAAAAATCCCGCAGCACCAGTTGGATATTTACACCCACGCCACAGGCAGGATTGGTGTGGATGTCCTGATGGAGCAGGGGCTTGTTGCCCTCTACTGCCCGATAGGCATCCAGCAGAGTGATTTTCTCCGGCTCACGAGCCAGTGCCGGCCGGGGATGTCCCTTCACACTGACCAGCAGCCCTCCCTTCCGCAGGGCGGACATGAGCTGGCGCACATAGGCAGGATTCGTCTGAATGCTCTCTGCCAGCTTGTTACTGGTCAGGTCGCAGTCTGGGTACAGAGCGATAAAAGCCAGAATATGAACAGCATCGCTAAGGCGGGTGGGATATTTCATGGACTGATCTCCTTTTTTTCTTTGATGTTATTTTTATTATAACAGCATATTGACAACAGCGCAAGAGGATGCTAAAATGATTTGAAGTAAGAATAAAAATAACACCCACCTGAAAGGAATGGTGACAATGAACTTCTATGATGATTTGGTCATGCAGACCCAGATGAATTATTCCAGGCACTATCCTATCTATGCTTCCGGCAGTACGCCTTATCAGCTGACTGACAAAAAGCCGCTGCCGTATAGCGAACAGATCCATCGTTTGGTACAGGAGGTAAAGGAAGCTGACTGTGTGGTAGTGGGCGGGGCCTCCGGCCTGTCCGCTGCCGGTGGCGGAGATTTTTACTACGAGGACAACGACTCCTACCGGAAATACTTCCGGCCTTTTGCGGAGAAGTACCACTTCAAAGGTGCTTTTGCAGGGATGATGCACCCCTGGAAGACAAGGGAAGAGTATTGGGGGTATCTCGCCACATTCCTTCACACCACCCAGACCGCACCTGTGCGTCATTCCTATTTGGATTTAGACGCTTTGCTGAAAGGCAAGGACTTCTTCATCCTCACCACGAACCAGGATACCCAGTTTGTCAAACTCTACCCGGAGGAGAAGGTGGCGGAGATCCAGGGAGATCACCGGTTCTTCCAGTGTGCCGCCTGCTGTACCGATGACACCTGGGATGCAGTAAAGCCAGTGGCTGATATGGTGGCCGCTATGGGGGATGGCACGAAGATTCCCACGGATCTCATTCCCCGGTGCCCTCACTGCGGCGGCGAGGCTTTCCCCTGGGTGCGAGGATATGGGAATTTCCTGCAAGGAAAGAAATATGAAGAACAGTACGAAAAAATTTCTCGCTACGTACTGGAACACAAAGACAGCAAAATTCTGTTCCTGGAGTTGGGCGTTGGTCGAATGACTCCCATGTTTATCCAAGAGCCTTTCTGGAACATGACCCTCAGCTTTCCCCATGCTCGATATATTGCTGTCAACGACAAATATGACTTCCTGCCCAAGCAGTTGGAGGATAAGGGCATGACCATTGTGGCCGACATTGCTCAAGTGCTGCGGGATGCACGGAACACCATGGAAAGCGGAGATAACGATCAATGAGGGTTGGAAACCAAGCGGCGCTTCAGGAACTTGCCGAGCGTATTGCTCAAGCAGATGCCGTTGTGATCGGAGGCGGCTCCGGCCTGTCAAGCGCAGCTGGATACGACCACTACCATTGGTCCCCGGCACTTTCGGAGGCATTGGCTCCCTTTCGTGAACAGTATGGCTTTACCTCTCCGCTGGCTGGATTCTACCATTGCTTTTCCAGCTATGGAGAGCAGTGGGGATATTACAGTCAATATATCCGCTTCATGTGGGAAGCCCCTACGGGGCAGCCCTATCTGGATCTGCAAACGCTTGTTGCAGATAAACCGGTCTTTGTGCTGACCACTAATGTCGATCAGCAGTTTTTTCGGGTATTTCCCCAGGAACAAATTTGCGCCTTTCAGGGAGACTTTAGCTACTGCCAGTGCAGCCAGCCCTGTCGGGATGATATTTGGGAAAACCGCGAACTGGTAAAGGAACTGACCGGTCGCTTGGTGGGTGTTCGCCTGCCGGAGGAAGCTGTTCCTCGTTGCCCGGATTGCGGGCGGGTGCTGGTGCCTTGGGTACGAGATGATACCTTTCTGGAGGGAACCTTCTGGCAGGATAACCTGCACCGCTACCATAGATTCCTGCGACGCTGGATAATGGATCAGTCCGACAAAAAAGTCCTGCTGTTGGAACTTGGCGTGGGTGAGATGACGCCCAGTATCATCAAACTGCCCTTCTGGGAACTTACTGCCAAAAATGAAAACGTCTTTTATGCATGTCTTAATCGAGAGTCATCTCATAGGCCAGAGCATCTGCGGGGACGCAGCCTGTATCTGCAAGGAGATTTGGCGGAAACTCTAGCTGCCCTCCGGCAGGAGCGATCCATCGCAGCAACCATAAAATAGAAAGGGGCGAACGAATATGATTGATTGGAACCCTATTGCGGAAAAATTCAGAGAAGCGGACGCTATCTTGATCGGGGCCAGTAACGGCCTGTCCATCACCGAAGGACTGCATTTGTTTGCGGACAATGCGGCCTTTGATGAATTGTTTGGAGATTTCAAACAAAAATACGGCTTACGTTGTATTTTGCAGGGCATGATGGCCGGATGGCCCAGCGAGGAGGAAAAATGGGCCTTCTGGGCCCGGCTCATCCATCATTACTGCGGGCAGTACCAGCCTACGCCGGTGATGAACGATTTGAAGGCCATTGTGGGAGAGAAAGATTACTTTGTCGTCACATCAAACGGAGAAGGTCACTTTGAACTGTGTGGCTTCGATCCGACGAAAATCTATGAGATCGAGGGCAACTGGTTTACGATGCAGTGTGCCCGTCCCTGCCACGACACCCTCTATTCAAGTTTAGAGGTGGCCGAAAAATTATCGGCTGCCGAACAGGGCGGCCATGTGCCTACAGAGTTGGTGCCGCGTTGTCCCAAGTGCGGAGGTCCCATGGACATCCACATGGGCGCGGGTCAGAGAATGATTCCGGATACCGCTGCCCAGGCACGGTTCCAAAACTTTCTGAAAACCTACCACGGAAAGAAACTGGTGGTTCTGGAGCTGGGCATTGGCTGGCGCAATCAGCTGATCAAGGCCCCGATGATGCGCCTGGTGGCCAGCGAGCCAAACGCCACTTATGTGACCATCAATCTGGGTGAGGTCTACATTGCGGACAATATCAAAGAGAAGTCCTTCGGACTGGACGGGCGGCTGGATGAGCTGCTGCCTGCTCTCCGGGAGGCGTGCGAGGCATGATGATTCCGGAGCAGATTCAAAATGACTATACGAATGCATAAAAAGATTAAAATCACCGTGCTGCGCGCGGAATACGATCAGGAACTGGCAGAACAGTATGCGATTCCTAATTTGGAAATGTGTCCTTTTCATCAGAAGGGTCAAGTGCTGTACAGCGATGGCATCAATCCTCCGGATGGGATGTGTGGTGCTGCTTGGCAGGTCATCGGCCCCATGGTTCGGCGATTGTCCGAAGGTCAAACGGTACAGTCCACCGGCACTTGGCTCAATGATGATACGATTGGTGTGTTTGCATGTCCAGACGGCATCCGGCCTGTTATTTTTCTCTTGGAGGCGGAGTAAGGAATGCAGTGGGCAGATGGAAAGATCCGATGCCATTGGGTGAACCCGGCTAATACCACTTATCTGCGATACCATGACGAGGAATGGGGCAGACCGGTCCACGATGACCATATGCTGTTTGAAATGTTGATTTTGGAGAATTTTCAGGCAGGCCTCACCTGGGAATGTGTCTTAAATAAACGAGAAGCATTTCGCCGTGCTTTTGACGGGTTTGATTTACGGAAAGTGGCATCTTATAGCGAAGAAAAATTGACGGCTCTGCAAGCTGACTCTGGAATCATCCGTAACCGGCTGAAAATACGAGCTGCAGTGGTCAACGCACAAGTGTTTCAAAAGATACAGCAAGAGTGGGGCAGTTTTAACCGATACTTATGGCATTGGACAGATGAAAAGAGCATCCAAGAAGTAGACAAGGTCAGCTCACCATTATCGGATGCTATCTCAAAAGACTTGAAAAAGCGAGGCATGAAGTTTGTGGGGACCGTAATCATCTATGCCTATTTGCAGGCGGTGGGAGTTATCAACTCTCATGAATCAGGTTGCTTCCTGAATCCTTTGCAGCAGTAGAAAATGCAGAAAATAAAACGCCGGGAAGTTGACTCAAATTGTCAATGCCTCCCGGCTATTATCATGCAGATATTAATATAGTTAGAATCATGGTATATATTTCATTCCCCATTGGGAAATGGCATAAAAGACCGGCAACAGATCCCGTCCTTTCTCGGTGAGGGAGTATTCCACTCGTAGGGGCATTTCATTATATTGGATGCGCTGGATCAATTCATCCGCTTCCAGCTCCTTCAGGGCGTTGGTCAGGGCTGTATTGGTGATGGGCTTGAGAACTTTTTTCAGTTCCCCAAACCGCATGGGACACTTGATGCATAGTTCATAGAGAATTTGGAGTTTCCATTTGCCCTGCAGCATTTGAACCACCGGCGTGACCGGGCAGTTTCCATCATCGGTTAGAATGACACTGCCAACCTTTTCTTTGAATTCTTCATAAGTCATGATTGGATCTTTCCTCGTCTTTTGCAGTATATTTTTTGATACCAGGTACAAATAATTTGCGTACTTGAACAAAAATTACTATCAGATATAATAAATATATCACTGGTTGGCCATACAGTCAACGACTGAAATCTCTTAGAAAGGTCTGAATTTTATGAAAGAACTGAACATTATGGAGGCTACTGTTCTGACCTCCCCCAATCCGCTGACACTGATCTGCTCTAAAAAGGAGGATGGTTCTACGAACCTGGCTCCCATTTGCTTTGTGTCTTACCTCTCCTTCAATCCGCCTATGGTGGGCTTCGCCACTGGCAAACAGTCCCACACCGGTAAGCAGGTACGGGAGACCGACAAGGTGATTGTCACCGTTCCTGGCGAGAGTCTTGCCCAGACTGTGATAGCCTGCGGAGCGTCTACCGGTGCCAAGACCGACAAGGTGGCCGCCAACAACATCGAGATGATGGCTGTGGAGGGCAGTGACACCAGATTCCGGTGGATACTCGTCTGGCGATGGTGGCTACCTTGCAGCAGTCGGTAGAAGTTGGCGACCATATCCTGCACATCTGTCAGGTGGACAAGTTCCTGGGCGATGAGGACAAGAAGGGCCTGTATGCCTGGAACGGCTTCGGGAAAGTTGCACCTGCGGCAGAAGGCTAAATCTTAAAACGGTAAGGAGGCATCAGCGGTGGCTGTTTGTATTAAAGACTGTATTCAGAACATGAATCTGGTGATCGGCTGTACGATCGGTTGCAGCTACTGCTACGCCAGAAATAATGTCCGCCGCTTTCACATGATCGACGACTTTGAAAAGCCAGAGTTTTTTCCAAATAAGCTGCGGCTGATGGAGAAAAAGCGCCCACAGAATTTTCTGCTCACCGGCATGAGCGATTTTTCCCACTGGAAGACAGAGTGGCGGGAACAGATATTTGACAAGATGACTGAGAATCCGCAGCACCAATATCTGTTTTTGACCAAGCGACCAGAGAATATTGCGTTTTCCACTACCCTGGAGAATGCTTGGTTTGGTGTAACTGTTACCTCCAGTAAAGAGAAAAACCGTATCCGGACTTTGCGGGAGCATATCCATGGCGGACACTATCATGTGACCTTTGAACCTATGTTTGATGATGTTGGCATGGTAGACCTTACCGGAATTGAGTGGATCGTCATTGGGACTGAGACCGGACATAGGAAGGGCAAATCCGTATCAAAACCGGAATGGGTGTGGAACCTGACACATCAGGCCCATGCGCTTGGAATCCCTGTATTCATGAAGGAAGATCTACTTCCTATCATGGGAGAAACACATATGGTACAAGAATTTCCCACGGCTTTTTACCGGGTATTGGAGGAACAGAAGACATGGCGGAAGTAAAAGAGAGCAGCATTCTGATTCAGGATGTAGAAACCAAAAATATTATGACAAAATCCACCCTGCCGGTGGGCGGCTATTCCGTCAATCCTTATGTGGGCTGTACCCATAGCTGCAAATACTGCTACGCCTCGTTTATGAAGCGATTTACCGGGCACACCGAACCGTGGGGTACATTCCTGGATGTGAAGCATTGGCCGGCAATCAAAAATCCGCAAAAGTACAAAGGGCAGCGCGTAGTCATCGGTTCTGTGACCGATGGCTATCTGCCCCAGGAGGCTCAGTTTCAGAACACCCGAAAGCTTCTTGAGCAGCTTCGGGGCAGCGAGGCGGAAATTCTTATCTGCACCAAGTCAGACTTGGTAATCCGTGACATTGACCTTCTGAAAGAACTGGGAAAGGTCACGGTTTCCTGGTCGATCAATACGCTGGACGAGGATTTCAAAAACGATATGGACAATGCCGTCAGCATCAAGCGGCGGCTGGATGCCATGAAGCAGGTTTATGACGCAGGTATCCGCACCGTGTGCTTTATCGCTCCGGTTTTTCCCGGTATCACGGATTTTGAGGCTATCTTCCATCAGGTCAGAAATCAATGCGACCTGATATGGTTAGAGAATCTAAATCTGCGAGGCGGATTCAAAAAAGACATTCTTGACTATATACGTAAAAAATATCCTGACTTGGTTCCGCTGTACGACGCTATCTACAACAAGGGAGACAGAAGCTACTTCTGTGGTTTGGAGGATCAAGCGGAACGGCTAGCGAAAGAATACAGCTGTCCCTTCGTGGACAACGAGCTGCCCTACGGCCGGGCAGAGCCTGGGCACCCGGTCATTGTGGATTACTTTTACCATGAGGAAGTGCGTGGCTCGGAAAACAGCGGGCGACGCAACTCCAAAAAACAATTTGTGAAATAAATGGGTTCTGACATGGAGTTGTGCTTCAATGTCAGAACCTTTTTTTCAGCACTGTTTACCCATTCAGAAGTTTTCTTAACCTCCTTGGAAGGACTTACGCTCCGTCCATTGATTTTCGATTTTCCCCGCTCTACAATGCAGACAGAACGATTAAATGATTGTTTATTGATATTGAGAGGTGAGAAAGATGCTTTTGAAGGATGCGAAGATTGGACGGACCTATACCGTAAAGTCCATTCATCTTCCCTTTCAGTTGGAGCGGCGTCTGGAAGCTTTAGGAATGACCCGTCAGACCGCTATTTCTGTACTGAACCGAAAAGGAAAAGGAATTTTGATTATTAAACTGCGGGGCACCCGCTTTGCCCTAGGGTATAACATTACCAAAAATATTACGGTGGAAGAAGGTGAAGTGCATGAGTGAGCATGAAATGACCATTGGATTTATCGGCAACCCGAACTGCGGCAAGACCACCCTGTTCAACGCCTATACCGGGGCCAACCTGAAAGTGGCCAACTGGCCGGGCGTGACTGTGGAGAAGGTGGAGGGCGTCATGAAGGACCACGACCTTACCATCCATCTGGTAGACTTACCCGGCACCTACAGCCTGACCTCCTATACCATGGAGGAAACCGTCTCCCGGCAGTTTATCCTCAGCGATGAGGTGGATGTCATCATCAATGTGGCGGATGCCTCCGCGCTGGAACGTAGTCTCTATCTGACCTTGCAACTGCTGGAGCTGGGCAAGCCAGTGGTGCTGGCTCTGAACATGATCAACGACGCCCCGGTGCTTCGCCGGGCAGACATCGGCATTGCTATGGGCGCTATGGGTTCTGACGCTGCCATTGAAGCTGCGGATGTAGTACTGATGGATGACGACCCAATGCAAATTTCCAAAGCAATCAAAATCTCCCGCAAGTGCCTTGGCATCGTCTATCAGAACATCGTGGTGGCCATCGGCGTAAAACTGGCCTGCCTCGTACTGATTGCGCTGGGTTTCGCCAATATGTGGCTGGCCGTGTTTGCGGATGTAGGCGTAATGATTATCGCCGTCCTCAACGCTATCCGGGCACTGTTTGTGAAAAATCTTCAAAGTTCAGAAATCCCCGCCGACCGGATGGGGCCGAGAGTGCGCTACAATCAAGCCATACAAGAGATACGAGGAAGGCAAGGAGCAATGTACGATATCCGTCTTACCGTTTCAGCATGGTGCATCATCGGCCTATTGGGTGTTCTGTTTATAAGATCATTGGGATTCCGAGAGTTTCATCAAGAGAAAATTATCCCTTGGCTCGTGGGGATTGCTATGATTTTCTTCCTGATAGCACTCATGTTTAACTAGAACTGAAAGCAGTTGAATACGGACTGAAAGGTCGCATTGTTGTGGCAAGCAATGCCGCCGTATATACAACGGCGACTTTTGCGTTGCAAAATGCTTGTTGGGGGAGTGCCCCAAACCCCTTTGATCTGCATTTTCCAATGCAGGCTGCGCCTCCCTGCGGGATGCTTTTGAAGATGTCAATCGTCACATCCTACGAAAAAAACGGTTCCTTTTTGGCGTAAGGGTCAATGGAAGAATTTGATGGTTCATGGTACAATAGCAGACGTTGCGTGTTGTGCGGTTTGCACATGAACAGAGTTAAAAGGAGCTGTTAAACGTGGATACGATCTATCTGCTGCCCGGTGAGGAACGCTGCGTTGATTTCCGAGATGCTAATGGTGTCCCGAAGGTACATTATACTTACTGCTCCATCCGTGGCAAACTATTCAACTGCACCTGCTGCACACAAACCGAAGCTCAGCGGCTATGTGAAGATTGGCTCGTAAAACAGGATCGCT
>OOCM01001757.1_pt1 | contig 16065 bp, 13 predicted proteins | sample 1671111 | NCBI WGS metagenome assembly OOCM01 (sample SAMN06348123, study PRJEB24527) | human gut metagenome | biome: human gut; feature: ankylosing spondylitis patient; material: feces | host: Homo sapiens | place: China | collected 2015-10 | reverse complement strand
CCCCGACGCCCCCGGAGGGGTCAAGACCCCTCCCTACGATGCAAAAGATAAAGGGGATACAATGGCAAGGCTGCGGGCCGGGCATGCCCGGCCCCTACGGACTACTGTGAACGGGTCGCGCACGAAAAGGGCGCACGGGTGGCTGCCTCTCCCGTTCAGCCCCACAAAAACAAAAAAACGAGACGGCCACTGCCCCGTCTCGTTTTTTCTTAAAAAGAAGGAGAAAAACAGAACGTCTCGCCGGCGCCTGAATGCGAACGGAACCACCCCTCTACAAGTGATACCCTCCCTACGGATTCGGCAGGGCGCTCTGGTATTCTTCCTCTTTAGCTGTCGCTCGGAAGCTCTCGCTTTCGATGTACTTATAGTACACTATTTTTGTCGAATTTGCAAGATGCGTGCTTGTACAACATGCTACATTTACCCCACATTGTTTTGTATAGTTTGCACAACTGTTCACGGATAATTCATACAAATAGCGCCCGGAGCGTTCAAAACCCCGGGCGCAAGAAATATGCTATTTTCAGACCGGAATAGCGGGATTTCTCCGCTTATTCCACAGGAACGATCCAGCCCTTGGTGTCGGGCAGCTTGCCCCACTGGATGCCGGTCAGCGTGTCATACAGCTTCTGGGTCAGCTCGCCGATGTGGCCGCCGCTGATGTGGGCAACCTTGCCCTCCCAATCCAGCTCCTTGACAGGGGAGACAACGGCAGCCGTGCCGGTGCCAAAGACTTCCTCCAGCTTGCCCTCGTCGGCAGCCTTCATGATGTCGGCAATGGCAACACGCTCCTCATGCACCTTGTAGCCCCAGTCCTTCAGCAGCTCGATGATGGAGCGGCGGGTGACGCCGGGCAGAACGGTGCCCACGCAGGGGGCGGTGTAGATCTCGCCGTCGATCTTGAACATGATGTTCATGGAGCCGACTTCCTCGACGTACTTCTTCTCAACGCCGTCCAGCCACAGCACCTGGGAGAAGCCGCGCTCCTCGGCCAGCTCGCCGGCCTTGATGGACGCGGCGTAGTTGCCGCCGCACTTCGTAAAGCCGGTCAGGCCCGGGGCGGCGCGGATGTACTCATCCTCAACATAGATGCGGACGGGGTCGAGGCCCTCGGCGTAGTAGGCACCGGAGGGCGCGCAGATGATGGCAAAGCGGTAATGCTTGGCGGCATGAACGCCCAGGCCCACATCGGTAGCGATGCAGAACGGGCGGATGTACAGGGACGCACCGTCGGAGTGGGGCACCCAGTCGCGGTCCACATCGACCAGCGCCTTGACCGCCTGCACGAAGTCCTCCGGCGGGATGGGGGGCATGCCGAGACGGTCCGCGGAATCGTTGAAACGGTTCGCGTTGCAGTCGGGGCGGAACAGCTGGATCTTGCCGTCCGCGGTGCGGTAGGCCTTCATGCCCTCAAAAATTTCCTGTGCGTAGTGGAACACGGTGGTAGCCGGGTCCATCTCCCACGGGCCATAGGGGACGATGCGGGCGTCATGCCAGCCCTCGCCCGCGGTATAGTCCATCAGGAACATGTGGTCGCTGAACTGCTTGCCGAAGCCGAGCTTCGACTCGTCCTGCGGCTTTTCCTTCGGATGGGTCGTTTTGGTGATTTTAATGTCCAACATAATTTCACACTCTCCCTTTTATACTCAAGCGCACCGCCGCACAGCAGTGCGGGTGATGGTTAGGTTTATTATAGCGCTGTCGCGCGGCGAGTGCAAGCCCTTATTTACAAAATGTGTATTTTGTGTTGCAAAAAGCGCAATTCGCGTTTCCCCCGGCTTTCCACAGTTTTCAACAGCGCCGCTGTGGAAAATGTGGAAAATAAACGTTTTTTCTACGTAGATTTTCCCGGTTTTCCGCTTTTGAACGGGTCCGGGCGGCAGAGTTTTCCACGCTTTCCACGGAGTTTTCAACATTTCCACGGTGGATAACCGTTATACGCCGTGGATAACTCGGGGTGAATATACGGAATGTGAACGGGATGTGAACAGAAAAAGCGTGCCGCTCTCTTTCCCACAAGAGAGCGGCACGCAGTCCAAACTCAATTTTCTTTTCGGTGCACCACAAACATCACCATGCTGAACACCAGCATGAACGCTGCCAGCCCTGCCGCAATCAGCAAAATCAGCTGGAAGACCTTCACGTTAAAGTTTGTCTGCAAATTTTCCCGCGCGGCGGAGACCACATCCGAACCGGAGGAAACCGTCGATTGGGCGTTATTGGCCATCTCCTCGGCGGCGGTCAGTGCGGCCTGGGCGGCGTCGGTGTCGCCCAACGCCTCCAGCGCGTCGGCCAGTGCCTGCCCGCCCATGGCAACCAGACGGTCATTCGTCTCGCTCTTGATCTTCTCGTGATTGACCGCGTTGGCCAGGTACTCGGCAAACAGGTCTGTTGCGCCGCGCACGGCGGGGGCGTAGTCGTCCTTGATCTGCCAGCCCTTGACGGTCCACATACCGTTCATGTAGAACAGCAGCTGCATACCGGAATCCTCCAGCAGAGCGCTGTACACGGCGTCCGCAAAGGCCGTGCTCGAGGTATCCACCGTGCCGAAGCTCAATGAGATGAACTCCTTGACGCGGTCATACTCGGTCAGATTCGCGTAGTAGCTGCGCAGCGCCTCGGCCAGGTCGGTGTCCTTTGTCACCTTGGAGCCGACGACGACGGAGTCGAGGTCCGCCCGCAGGTCCCCGTTGCTGAAGCGGCTCAGCGTGCCGTCATCGTCCATATTAAAGGAAGCGCGCATCGCCTCGGCGTAGCCCGCGGCATCGCCGGCCTGGCCATAATACTGCCTGGCCAGCTCCTCACAGTCGCCGCCCCAGCTGCCCGTGATGGGTATGCCGTTGTAGACAAGGTTCATCGACGCCAGCAGGTGCCCAAAGTCGATGCTCTCTCCGTTGGGCAGGACGACGGTGTTCATATTCTGCAGCGACGCCAGCTCGGGGTCACTGCTGTTGACGCAGCTCTCAAACCCGGCGTCGCGCACACCGGCGGTCAGCTGCCAGATCGTGGTGTTGTACTCCCCCGTGCGGGTGTAGGCCAGCGTCAGCTCGATCGGGTCGGGCGTGTCGGCCTGACTGGCCGAGTACTCCCGCGCCAGCGCCTGCAGGCGGGACAGGCGGTCCAGCACCGTGTCGTAGTCCTCCGCATGGGCAGGCAGTGCCGCCGCGCAGAACAGCCCCAGCAGCACAAACAGCATAGCCAGCAGGCGGGGCATACGGTTCGCTATAGAATTCGTAGTCAAGCACCTCCGGTAAAACAGGACAAAAGCCGGGGCAAGGCTGCGCCTGCGCCCCGGGTCTGACTTTTTAACCAATTTGTAATCTTTAGTATACCACATCCGCCCCGGGTTTGTCACCTGTTTTTTTGTGTGTATTCTGTGCGTCTTGACTTTTTGCCCCGCATAGGCTTTAATAGAGACATTACGGAGGTAATTCTATGCACAAACAAACGCATAAACGCGCTTTTTATACCCTTGCAGGCTGCATTGCCGCGCTGGCGCTCTGCGTGGCGGCATCGCTCTTTCTGCTGACGCCCGCACCGAAAGCGCAGGACGTCATCATACCCGGCACGCGCGGGGACATTTACGCCACGGTACAGCTGCCCGGCAAGCTGGCCCGCGGGGAGGAACTGCCGCTCGTCGTGCTCTGCCACGGCTTTACCGGCAGCCGCAGCGGCGACGGCCACTTTGCGCCGCTGGCCGCCGATCTGGCCGCCCAGGGCATTGCGACGGTGCGGCTGGATTTTCCCGGCTGCGGCAACAGCACCGAGCCGTTCACGGCCTACACGCTGTCCAACATGACCGACGACATCGAGAGCGCCATCACCTACATGCAGCAGACCTACGGCACGGGCCGCACAGCGCTGGTGGGTCACAGCATGGGCGGACGGCTGGCCAGCCTCTACCCGCAGCGCAGGGGCGGCATCACGGCGCTGGCGCTGTGGAGCCCCGCCAACGGCGTGGGCCTGCGCGGCATGGAGTTTTTGAACATCGACGACTTTTCCACCGTGGAAGCGCTGGCCGCTGAGGCCGAGGCGAGCGGCAGCATCAGCACCTGGGGCGTCGATGTCAGCGGAACGCTGTTCACCGAAATGCGCGATTCCGACCCGAACGCCGCCCTGCGGGAGAGCGCCCTGCCGACACTTTTGACCTACACCGGCCATGAGGGCATTTTGAGCGACACGACCCAGGCCGAGACGATAGCCGCCGTCGAGAGCCTGCCCGACGGCAGGGCCGTGCTGGAGCCGTTTGCCGAGGGGAACCACAACTATCTATCCGAGGACGCCGCCACCGCCGCCGCGCTGGACAAAGCGCTGCGGGAGACGACAGTGGCGTTTTTGGTAGAGTATTTGAAGTAGGCCCGCTGCGCCTGCGAAGCCGACAGGAACGGGCACCTGACGAAGCCCTTTGAGACCGTGACCGGCTGAAAGCATCGGCAAAATACAGAAAGAAAACAAAAACCGCGGAGAAGCGCAAACTTTTCCGCGGTATTTTTATTGCAGATTTACCAGCACATAGTCCCCGCAATCGACAATCGCCCCCGCCCGGGGGTATCCCGGCAGGTCGTGGGCGTCGGCGTAGGTCTGCGCCTGCTCATGCAGGGCAGCGCTGTGGGTCATGTCCAAAGCAAAGCCATAGTAGCGGAACAGGTGCTCCGCTGCCTGGCCGTAGACGTCGTCCACCTCGGAGAAGGCCGTGACCGACCAGTTCAGCACCGAGTTGCAGTTGGTCTCGACGTACTTGACGGTGTCGCCGCTCTCCCAGCTCGTGTGCTCACGGAAGAAGCGGTACAGCGGGTGCTGCATCGGGTCAGCCGTCGTGTACCGGGTGATATTCTCCCCCAGCGTGTAACGGCCCACCAGCACCACGGGCTTGTCGGTGCCGTAGTCGCGCACAAGCTCGGTGCCCAGAGTGCGCACCACAGCGGCCTCCTGCTCGGAACGCTGGTAATCGACGGCCAGCAGATGGTTCAGGTACATGGCCTGGTGCAGACAGAGCAGCACCGCCAGCAGCTGCACGCTGCCCAGCAGCACAGCCCGCCGGGCCGCAGCGCGGCGCAGCAGCTCATACACGGCCAGCCCCGCCAGCGCCACAAACAGCGCAAACACCTGGCAGGTGCGGTAGGGCGAGTACCGCCCCTGCACAAACGACAGCAGCACCAGTGAGAACAGCGTCCCCGCGCCGGTGAGCAGCAGCAGGGGCCGCTTTTTGCGCACCGCCAGCACGATGACCAGAGCAACAAACACCGGCACCGCCACCGCCAATTCAGCAATGGGCAGGTAGAAACAGCCGCGCAGTGCGTAGTTAATCAGAATGCTCTTGACAAGCAGCTTTGCAAGATAGACAAATGGGTAGAACGCCCACAAAATTTCGGTAGCGCCGTTGGCCGCAGCCTGCGGCAGCACAAGATGGATGCCCGACGTCACCAGCACGCGCAGGCAGAGCCCGCCGACCAGCGCCGCCGCGTACCACAGTCCCTCGGTCAGGACTGCCGCAAGCCGCGGGCGCTCGGCGGCCAGCAGCTGCTCCAGCGTTAAAAGCGCAAAGACAGCCAGCACAAACACCGCCGCCAGTGACTCATAGGACGTGCAGACCACCATCAGGCAGAGCGCCGCCGCGCCCATGCGCAGAGCCCTGCCGCGCCACGGCACGCCGGGCTGGCGCGCGTCCCACAGCAGATTCAGCGCAGCGGCGTCCAGCAAATAGCCGCCGCAGACGCAGACATTCGCGCCGCTGTACTCCCAAATTTCGTTCATCAGCGGGTAGGAGGCAAACAGGCAGGCAAACAGCCCATAGCCGAACATGCTGATGCGGTCCTGCGCGGCCTTGCGCAGCAGCGCACAGAAGCTCACCGCCGCCAGCGCCAGCAGCAGCGCCGCCAGCAGGTCAATGCCAAAGGCATAGCTCGGCTCGGCCCTGCCGTAGCCCAGCACCGCGGCCCAGAGGTTCATGCCGAACCGTCCGGTGGACAGCATGACACCGCCCGTGCCGATGTAGCGGTCCCCTTCCAGCGAGTCAATGCTGACCCGTGTCGTGGCGATGGCATAGCCGTAGCTGAGCAGCAGGGTCAGCCCCAGCGCCGCGCGGAATTTCGCGTTTTTCAGGAAATAACCAAACTCCTGCTTCATGCCGGTCACTGGTCGTCCGGCCCAAAGTTGAGGCGTTCCTCCTCCACAACGAGCGGGCGGTTCATGATGCGGGTGTTCATAGCCATGACGTACTCACCCAAAAAGCCCAGGAACGCCAGCTGAATACCGCCCATAAAGAAGATGGCGATCATCGTCGGCGCGTACCCGGCGCGGAAGCTCTGCCAGAACAGCAGCTTGGCAATCAGATAGAACAGGCCGACCAGAAAGCTCAGCCCCGCCACCAGGAAGCCCGCGAACGTTGCAATGCGCATACCGGCCTTGGTGTAGCTGGTAAAGCTCAGCATGGCGGCGTCGTACAGGCTGTACCAGTTGTTGTGGGTCTTGCCCGCGCGGCGCTGGGGCTGGGTGTACTCGATTTCCTTGCGCTCGGGGCCCAGCTCGGCCACAATGCCGCGGATGAAGGGCGTCGGGTCCTTCAAGTTGCGCAGCGTCTGGATAAAGCTCTTGTCGTACAGGCCAAAGCCGGTGAACTGCTCGATCTGCTCGCAGCTGCTCATCTTCTTGATGAGCTTGTAGTAGCAGCCGCGCAGCCAGTACATGACCGGGTTTTCCTTGCTCTGGGTCTTGCGGCCAATGACGATTTTGTAGCCCTTTTCCCACTCGGCCACAAACCTGGGGATCATCTCCACAGGGTCCTGGAAGTCGGCGCACATCGTGATCGTGCAATCGCCGGAGGTGTGGATCATGCCATAGTACGGGCTATTAAACTGACCAAAGTTCTTGACGTTGAAGATGGCCTTGACGTGCTTGTCCTCGGCGCAGATCTGCCGGATGATGGCACGGGTGCCGTCCTCGCTCTTATTGTCGATGAACAAAATCTCATAGTCGTAGTTCGGGCAGCTCTTGACCAACTCATCGCGCACAGCCTCATAGATGGGGCGGGCATTCTGCTCCTCGTTGTAGCAGGGGATCATTACCGAAATCGTCTTTTTCTCACTCATTTTGTCTCTTTCCTTACCCACTCAATGGTTTCGCGGATTCCTTCTTCAAATGGGGTCGCGGGCCGCCAGCCGGTGTCCTCCTGTAAGGCCGACGTGTCCGCCTGCAGGTGCATGACCTGCAGCGGGCCGTAGGGGACCTCCCCCAAGCCCAGCGGCAGTACCGGGTCGATGGCGTCGCGCAGCGCCTCGATGTAGTCCTTCAGCGGGCAGGCCGTGCCGCTGCCCAGCGGGTAGACCCTGCCGTCCTGCCCGCTGACGGCCAGCGCGTAGAACGCAGCTGCCGCGTCGGCGGCGTACAGGTAGTCCCACTGCTGGATGCCCGCGGTCAGAGCGGGCTTCTCGCCGTGCAGCAGCTTACGGATGGTGCCGCTGATCATCGTGGCCGGACCGTCGTGCGGGCCGTAGACGCTCAAAATGCGCGTCCAGATGTGGGCCACGCCCAGCCTCTGGCACTCGACGCGGCTCATCTGGCCGGCGCACAGCTTGGCCATGCCGTAGCCGTTTTCCGGGAAGCAGGGGGTCTGCGCGGTCAGCACACCCTCCACGCGGCCATACTCGGCCTGGCTGCCAGCCCCGATAAAGACCTGGCAGCCCAGCTGCGCCGCGGCGCGGCAGGCCGCAATGGTGTAGTGGATGTTCTCGATCTGCGCCGGCATGTCGTTGCGGCCCGGGCCGATCGTATGCGCCCACGCAAAGTGGAAGAACGCATCGGCCTTTTCCGGGATCAGCTCCGGCAGCGCGGCCAGCTCCGCCGCGTCACAGGGCACCACATGCAGCCGCGCGTCCTGCGGCAGCAGCGCCGCCCGCGCGCTGCCCGGGTGGGTGACCGCGTAAACCGTCACGCCCTCCGCCAGCAGCTTTGCACACAGCGCCATCCCGATTGCCCCCGTAGGGCCAGTGATGATGGCGGTTCGGATTTGTCTTTGAATGCTTGCCATTTTTGAATCACGCACTCCCTTACACTTCCGGCATCAGCGGGATGAACATCTGCTTTTCCAGTTCCTCACGCGGCAGGAAGGGGGCCAGATCCTCCAACGGGGGGCTGACCAGCGTGCCGTCGGGCAGGCGCTTGGTGCTGCTCTTGGGCTCCCAGACCTGCTTGGTGTCGGTGAAAATCTCGCAGAAAGCCGGGCCGTCCAGTGCCAGCACCGTGTCCACGGCCTGCTTCATCTCGGCGTTGCTGTGGGCGCTGTAGTAGGGGTAGCCAAACGCCTTTGCAAGCTTTTCAAACTCCGGGAAGGACAGGTCGCCGCTCTCGGGGCCGATGCCGACCTTGCAGTGCTCCTTGAAAAGGTTGTTCTGCGTCAGGCGGATAGAGTGGTAACCGTTGTTGTTGATGAGGAAGATTTTGATAGGCAGCTTGTTCGTCAGGATGGTCTGCAGTTCCTGCAGGTTCATCATGATGGAGCCGTCGCCCTCAAGGCAGATCGTCTGGCGGCGTCCGCCGCCGATGCAGGTGCCAATGGCTGCGGGCAGACCGTAACCCATGCTGGCAATGGCGCTGTTGTTTGCCATCCGGCTGCCCTTCTGGATGACATACGCCTGGTTACCGACGACACAGCACGCACCGTTGGAGACCGCGGTCAGGCTGTTCTCCGGCAGGCGACTGCTTAAATAGCGCACAAAGGCGTAGACGTTGGCGGTCTCGCCGTTTTCCTCCCACTGGCGGGGCAACACGGCGGGGTAGTCGCGTTTCCAGCGCTGGCAGGTGGCCAGCCACTTGCCGCCCGCGTTCACGGGGGCCGCGGCGACCTTATCCAGCTTGGTCAAAAAGTCCTTCGCGTCGGCCCAGACCGGCATTTCGACGTGCAGGGTCGGCTTTTTCAGCTCGGCCTGGTCAATGTCCACCATGATGACCTCTGCCGCGCGGGCCCATGTCTTCCAGTTGTAGCCGACTTGTCGAATGGATATGCGTGTACCTACGGCCAGAATCAGGTCAGCGTTCTGGATAGCCCAGTTGCCCGGGCGGTCACCCATGTTCCCGGCGCGCCCGCAGTACAGCGGATTGTCATCCTCGATGAGGTCCACAGCGTTCCAGTAGGTGACGATGGGGATGTTGAGCTTTTCCGCCACAGAGCGGAACGCCGCATACCCGCCGGACAGGCGGATGCCATAGCCCGCGTGGAACACGGGTCGTTTGGCATTCTTGATTTTTTCCAGAATCGTTCGGATCGTGGCATCGTCCACCGGTGGGGGCAACTGGGCGTCATCCTCGGCGGGGTCGTAGCCGCGCAGCTCGTCAGTCTCGATGTAGCCGCCCTGGAAGTTGACCGGGATGTCCAACCAGACTGGGCCGGGGCGGCCCGTTGTAGCCAGATGCCACGCCTTTTCCAGCAGGTAGCGAATGTCCTTGGGGTCCTCCAGCATGGCGGCGAACTTCGTCATGTACTGGACGGACTTAGTGATGTCGTACTCCTGGTCGCCCATGGCGCGCAGCGGCGTACCGGTGTACTGCAAAGCGTACCTGGCCGTGGTGTCATAGCGCACCTGGCCGGAGACAATGAACATGGGGATGGAGTCCAGCCAGCCGCCCACGACACCGGTCAGCGCGTTGGTGCCGCCGGGGCCGGTGGTCACGCAGACCGCCGCGATCTTATTTTCCAGCCGAGCGTAGGCCTCCGCCGCAATGGCGCAGGCCTGCTCATGGTGGTTGTAGGTCACATGCAGCCGGGGGTTATGGCCCAGCGCATCGTTCAGGTGCATAGCGCCGCCGCCCACGACGGAGAAAACATCCGTCACACCGCGCGCCGCCAGAAAGTCCGCCACATAATCCGCTAAACGCTGTTTCATCTTTATTTCTCCCTGTTTTTTAAAGGCAATTCTTCGATAACTATCGATACTTCCATCAAGAATAACGCAACGCTTTCAACAATTGTCGTCCATCCTAACGGATAAACGGCATCCATATTGATTGTTTCCAACTTATGTATTTCCGTTGCCGGTAAAAACATCAAATAAAAGCTTTGCAATACCGATTCCCGCAACAATTATATTTAACAAAAGAATTGCATACGCCCATGTCTTTATTTTTCTATTCATTGATTATTTTTCATTTCTAAACGTCCACAACTTGTTGATAACAAAGTTTAGCGGGATCGTCACCAGCAGGTTGACGATGGGCGCAATGGACTTGCTTACGCTGAAGAACGCAACTTCGATCCAGAGCAGCACGTTGGACAAAATCGATGTGCCGCCGTAACTGACATAGGTCTTGCCCAGCCGCTTGAGCTTGCTGCGCCAGTCATTGGCGTTGCCAGTAAAGACAAACTTGTCATTCCAGAAAAAGGCGTTGGCAATGCTCAGAATCGTGCCCAGGATGCTGCCGACCATATACAGGTCTGGGCTGATCCACAGGAAGATATAGTAGACTGCCATGGACACAGCCGTGTTGCTTACGCCCACCAGGCCGAACTTGATGAACTGCTTGAACAGCTCCACAAATTCCTCTTTATTTTTTGCGCCCAGCAGGGCCAGCAATTTCTGCATAGTATATGTTTCCTTCCGTTATTCGGTTTCCTCCACAGCGCCCTCACTGGCAACCACCAGGTTTGTCACCGTGAAGGTGCCGTTTTTGCGCGAAGAAGCATCATAGACCGCCATCGGGCCGTCATAGCTCACATCGATTTGGGTTTGGCCGGGAGCCACATCTACCGTGTAGCATACCGTCTGACCTTCATGGTCGATCTTGATGTCCGTGGTATTCAGCTTCTGCGCCTCGCCTGTATCAGCGGCCTTCTTCTGGTTCGGCAGTTCAAATGTCATTGTATAGGCGCGCTTCAAATCCATGCCGTAGCCTGTCTGGAACGTGACCGTCATCCTTTGCGTAAATGGCGCGTGGTTGTAAATCATAATATACGCACCGCGGCCGCTCCATGTTACCTCTACCGGGTTGCCGTCGCTGTCCTGCACGTCCTTCTGCCGGATGCCCTCGGCATCCAGTCGGCCGTTGTAGCTGTAGTCAAAGCCCCAGTTGTGGGTGTGCTGCCACAGCTGCTGGCCGCCCACACCGGCCACCGCCACACAAACGGCCAGCAGCACCGTGGCTGCCGGGTGTCCGTGTGCCGGCTTGACCGGCTTTTCCGCACAGCGTACACGCACCCCCTGCACCGTCTGGACAAAGCACCAGACAATGAGCAGCAGCAGCATGACATGACAAATCGTGTTGCGCGGTACAAAGGACGGCTCCATCTGATCCCGCCGGAACAGCGGCAGCGGCAGCACCGGCACCATCAAGGCCAAATAGGGCAGCACGTTGTCCCTGCGCAGCTCACGCTCCTGCTCCATAAACAGGAACAGCGGAATCAAAAACAGGCACCATACATAATCATACTGGGACTGGAACATCAGCATCGCCAGAATGATTGCTGTGATGCGTTTCCACTCCTTATCCATAAAAAAGCTGCACACCAGCAGCACCGCTGCCAGCACAATGCCCAGCAGTGCGTAGCTGCCATAGCCCAGCTGCGTGCCCAGCAGCTTGTCCACCGCATGTCCGGCCTCTGCCAAAATGTTGGAGAAACCGTTGCCGATCCACGGTTCACCTCTGCTGCCGCTAAAATCAAACAGTACACGGAACCATAGTGTCAGGCCAAACAATCCTTCATTGAAGAAGAACAGCGGGAAGCACAGGCAGACAACACCGTACAGCACCGTGCGCACCGCGGCCAGATAGTTTTTATCGCGCAGCAACAGCACGCCCAGAAACGCCGGGTACAGCTTGAAACCGGCGGCAATCGCAAGTGCCAGACAGGCCAACTCCCGCAAAAGTGGGTTTTCTGAATTGCGGTACAGGATAAAAAATGCCATTAACGGCCAGCACAGCAGCAGAATATTGCCGCGTTCCAAGCCGTACAGTACCCCATAGCTGAACACTGCACAGAATGCCAGCAGCTTTTTCCGCCCCCCGCAGCTGCGCGTCAGGCGTTCTGTCATCGATACAATTCCTAAGACTACCACGATAACAAAGACGATAAACAGCATCATCGTCGCTTGCTGTAGACGCAAATCCCGTTCTGTTCCCTTCATGTTGAGAGACGAGATAAACGATTCCGTCCACGTAGCTGATTGTGTCTTTGGCACAAGCAAATACAACACATAGAAAAACAGATTTGCAAGCGGCGGGTACAGCGTATCGAACTGTCCGTAGGGCATACGTCCACGCATATACTCAATACTATGGAAAAAGTCCATACCGGTATCGGTGACATCATAAAAGAAGAATCGATGCAGCAGCGCACCACGGCTGGCCAGCAGGGCAAGCAGCAGCACCGCCAGACAGACCACCGTCGCCCAGCAGTAGATCTGCATAGGCGTCAGCCGCCTGTTTTTGTCCAACCGCAGTCCGGGTGCGCGGGTTGTTTTCACTTTTTGCTGCATCATAGGGGTCCGTACCTCGTTGTCAAAATTTTACTGATTCACAGCCTCGATAATCGTCTTGGCCATGTAGTCGATCATCTCGTCGGTCATGCCGGGGTAAACGCCGACCCAGAAAGTATTGTTCATGATAAAGTCGGTGTTGGTCAGCTCGCCCACCACGCGGTAGGCGTCGGTGCCGCGGATCTGGTCAAAGCAGGGGTGCTTGATGAGGTTGCCGCTGAACAGCAGACGGGTCTGCACATTGTGGCTCTCCACATAGCGGGTCACGGCGTTGCGGTCCAGACCGCTCTCCGGCTTGACAGAGATCAGGAAGCCGAACCAGGACGGGCGGCTGTTGTCAGCCGGCTCCGGCAGGATCAGTTTGTCGGCGGCGGGCTCCAGCGCGGCGCGCAGGCGGTCCCAGTTGTGGCGGCGGCGCTCGATGAAGGTGGGGAACTTCTTCAGCTGCTCGCAGCCGATGGCGGCCTGCATGTCGGTGTCGTTCAGACCCATCGCGATGGCGAACTGCTCACCTTCGGTCATATCCTGATAGACAATCTTGTACAGTTCCGGATTCTTCGCAACATAGCTTTCCGCAACGCCGCTGTCCACCACAACCGCCTGAATTTCGCCGTTGGTCAGCTGGGTGAAGCAGTTGCTCAGCTTGTCGTTCGCCACCACGGTCACGTTGATGGTCTGGGTGGATTCATAGTCGCCCATCAGGATGTCCGCGGTCGTACCCTTCTGCACACCGATGACATAGCCGTCCAAATCCATGAAGGAATTGATTTCCACGTCCTTGTCCGCCGGCACAACCACCGCCTGATAGTTGGTGATGTAGGGCAGGGAGAACAGCATGTTCTGCATACGGTCAGGGGTGATGGTCACGGCGGAGCAAACCACATCGTAGTTCACACCGATGCCGTCGAAGATGCCGTCAAAGGAGGTCGTCACAACCTGCATCTGCAAGCCCAGCTTTTCCGCCACAGCCGCCATGATGTCCATGTCCAGACCGACAACGGATTCGCCGTCATCCGCAACCATCTCGAAAGGCGGATAACCGGCTTCGCAGCCAACCGTCAGCACACCTGCGTACAGGGTCTTGACTTCCGCGGGCGCGGCTTCTTCCGCGAACACGAACGTCACCATCATCATCAGAGCAATAACCACACTCAGCAGCTTCTTCATTGTTACCATCCTCCTGAAAACAGGTTTTTCACGATTTTATACTAATTCGATTCTAAAACATGGCATCGAGCATAGCAGATTTTTCGTTCCGGCAAAGCTGAGTGAAGCGAGGCGTACTGGAGGTACGCGCGAGCGGAACGATGCAAAGCCGGGGCGGAAAAGATGCTGTGCGAATGACATGGTTTAGATGAGAATTCGTATCAGGCGGATTGGGCGGATGTCGTGATGCGGAATGCGTATTGACCGCAAGAGTGCAAACCAAATCAAGCGAAGTCCGCCCACGCTGTGCTATCCTATTCACAGCGAAAGGAGCGAAGGACGATGGAAAACTGGTCACAGAGCATCCAGCAGACGATTGACATCATTGACCGCTGCATCCGCCAGCAGGAGGACGAAGCACTGACCCTGCGGGCGCTGTCCGCCGCATTGGGGTACTCCGAATCGTATGTGTCGCGGAAGTTTCGGGCGCTGTCCGGCATGTCCCTGCGCGATTATCTGCGCTTCCGGCATCTGGCGTTTGCCCTGCGGGATGTCCGCGACACGTCGGATTCCCTGCTGGAAATCGCCGTGCGCTACGGCTTTTCCTCGCACGAGGCGTTCACCCGCGCATTCCGCGCCGCTTACGGCGTGACCCCCAGCGCGTACCGCCTGCACCCGACGGCCGTCGTCCTCCACACCATCTTGAAGCCTTTCGACTGCTATCTGCTTGGCATAGGAGGAACGGGCATGGCCGCATCGACTGACCACATCAAGACGTATTTCATCACCATTCCGGCGCACAAGTTCCTGCACATCCGCAACTACGAGAGCATCGGCTACTTCGACTTCTGGCAGAAGCAGAGCCTGATTCCGGGGCAGGACTGGGCAACCATCTGCGGCTTGCTGGAGCGCATCCCCGGCAGCCTCGATGACTTCGGCGGCAACGAGCGCAACACATCTTCGGGGCAGCTGATGGCGTACATCAACGAACCGACCGGGCGCATTTGCAGCTGGGGCATCCCGCTGGCGGAGGCTTACGGCATTCGTCTGCCCGCTGATTACGCCGGGGAAGTCCCCGCGCCGCTCCAGCTCATGGACGTGCCCGAAGGGGAATACGTCGTCTTTGAGCACGGCCCGTTCGATTACGAGACGGAGAACACGCAGGTCGAAACCGAAATCGAGCGCGCGATGAAGGACTTCGACTACGCCGCGCATGGGGTTAAGCTGGACACGGCACAGGGGCGCGTGTTCTACTTCTACCATGACTGTGCAAGGTTTTGGAAGTATGTGAGACCGGTGAAGCGGGTGGAAGGTATTTTAGGGCAATAACATTCCCAAAAACGAAGCGGCAGACCGCCATTTTGCATGGTCTGCCGTTTTGCTTTTTTCCCAAAGACTTCACTGTTCCGTTTTCCCGACCACATACACCGCCAAGTCCATCTCGCCCGCTTTCGTCGCCGCCGTCAGGTCATCATGCAGCCACGAAACGTAATACGGCTGCTCGATGCAGTCATGCAGGAGCTTTTTGATGCACTCAATGTCGTTCTCTGCCAGCGAAATTTGCGCGTCCGTCGTCAGCTTCGCCGGAGCTAAGACAATCTCGCAGTCGGCGCCGTTTTCGTGGTCATGCAGGGCGATTTTATCCGCGAAGCCCGTCAGAAGCGTGTCGAATGCGTAGTACGCCAGCAGCATTTCTTCCTGATGGATGCCAATCCGCATAAAGACAGCGCCGTCTTCGCGAAACGTCTCCACCCTGCATTCCAGCTTCGGGATGATAGGCACGGTTTAGTCCTCCCCCAAATGCAAGTCCTTGAAGTCCCCCAACTCACCGCGGCGGAAGTGCTTCCGGCACAGGCTCACATACTGCCCATTGCCGCCGAGGACGACCTGCTCGCCCTCCTGTACTACGCGGCCGTCCACCACGCGGGCATTGCACGTCGCCTTGCGCCCGCACCAGCAGATGGTCTTGATTTCCTCAATCGTGTCCGCCCACGCCATCAGCCACTGACTGCCCTCGAAGAAATTGTTCTGGAAGTCCGCGCGCAGACCGTAGGCAATTACGGGTACGTCGTAATCATCGACCATCTCCACCAGCATTTCGACCTGCGCCTTGGTCAGGAACTGCGCTTCGTCGATGATGACGCAGCCGTAGCCCTGCGCGTCCGCCGCCGTCACGTCCTCGATGAAGCGGCAGGCGGTTTCCAGCCCGCAGCGGGAACGGACAATCACCGCGCCGTCGCGGTTTTCGAGCTTCGGTTTGAGCATCAGCACCTTCTGGCCGCGCTCTTCGTAGTTATACTGCACCATGATGGCGTTGGCGGTCTTGCTGGACCCCATGGCCCCGTAGCGGAAATATAATTTTGCCATGATTATGTAGTCTCTTCTCTTATTGTATTTGTAATTTGGGTATTGCGGCAGGGGATTTCGCCTCTGCGGAGGCGACCAGAGGGCAATG
>OOCM01001753.1_pt1 | contig 16088 bp, 6 predicted proteins | sample 1671111 | NCBI WGS metagenome assembly OOCM01 (sample SAMN06348123, study PRJEB24527) | human gut metagenome | biome: human gut; feature: ankylosing spondylitis patient; material: feces | host: Homo sapiens | place: China | collected 2015-10 | reverse complement strand
GTACTTCCGCCATAGGTGATCCCGTGACATAGGTACGTTCCTTAGGTAGACCACAATCGGCAAGATATCTTCGCGCATGTTCCGAGTATGCCATATTCACATCACTGATGATATCAACAATACGACGGTTGGTCTCTTCCGGAAGGCACTCGTCTTTGCAACGGTTACCTGCTTCCATATGGAAAATTGGAATATGCAGGCGCTTCGCACCAATTACACTCAAACATGAGTTGGTATCACCAAGTACAAGAACTCCGTCCGGCTTTGTCTGAGCAAAGAGTTTATATGAACAATTGATGATATTACCACAAGTAGCTCCCAAATCATCACCTACGGCATTCTGGCTCTGCCAACTTCAAATCTTTAAAGAATATGCCGTTGAGGTTGTAATCATAATTCTGACCGGTATGAGCAAGAATCACATCGAAATACTGACGACATTTGGTGATGACAGCCGCCAAACGGATAATCTCGGGACGAGTGCCGACAACGATTATCAGCTTCAATTTACCATTATCCTTGAATTTTATATCTGAATAATCGAATTTAGGTTGTTTTTCCATATTATTTTTCTACTTTATCAAAGTATGTATCCGGCTTATTAGGATTGAATATCTCATTGCAGTACATCACTGTCACCAGCTCTTCCGTATCAGAAAGATTGATGATGTTATGAGTATAACCGGGAAGCATGATGACAGACTGTATTTTCTCTCCGCTCACCTCATAGTTAAGCACTTCGTCTGTTCCTTCCTTACGGAGTTGAATAAGACCATGCCCACTGACTACAATGAACTGTTCCCATTTGGTATTGTGCCAGTGTTCACCCTTGGTTACACCTGGTTTGGAGATATTAATGCTTACCTGGCCGCAATTCAAGGTATGTACAAGTTCTGTGAAACTGCCACGTTGATCTACATTCATTTTCAAGTCGAAGATCGCTTTTTCTTTTGGTAAGTAGCTCAAAAAGGTACTGTACAGACGTTTGGCAAATGAATCAGCCGGGATTTCCGGAATCATCAGTGTCTTAGGCATTTCCGCGAATTGATGTAATAAACCCACGATTTCACCAAGCGTCACCTTATGGGTGACAGGGCAATAGCAATATCTGCCGTCAGCCTTCGGTTGTACGTCAAGCCCTTCGAACTCACAATGATGTTCCTCCCCTTTCAGGGCATGAATCATTTCGTCCACAAGGTCATCAATGTAAAGTAGCTCAAGTTCTACACTCGGATCGTTGACCTGTATAGGCAAATCATTGGCAATATTATTGAACAATCTCCTCTATGGAGCACTGTTGCTTTCAGTAGGAACAAGCGTTTTTTCCTGTAAGGATTACGACGACGATATCGCAGGCCTGGATAACCGTATTTCAACGGTTGAATCTGATATGGAAAGATTCAAAGAGAAAATTCAAGCGGCTTTAGATGCCAATTTAACAGTAGCTTCCTGGTATCCTAGTGATGACTTCTCACAATATACCATTGTATTAAGTAACGGAGACGAACTTCGTTTGCAGGCTTCCGGACAGTCCACGCCTTTCTATCAGTTCAAAATAGAAGACGGTGTGTGGAAATACAGCAGCGACAAAGGTGCAGGTTGGTACAATGTAAAGACACAAGGTACCGAACAGGACATTCCCGGAACAGACAAAGACATATTCTTTTATGACTATGAAACTGGTTTTATTTTCATCAACAAATCGGAAAGCGAAGCTACCAAGACAAATATCAGCATTACTAAAGATGCTCCGATTATGGCATTAAACACGGAAAACAAAACGCTCTCCATCTATCTTTACGGCGAGAACTACATTCTCCCGGTACAAGGCGGCGGGTTCAGCGGCATCAGCTCTATTCTATTCCGGAAACAGTATGTTTTCGAAGAAGATAATTTTCTGGAAGCAGCCAGCTATACGAATACTGCCGGTGAAATCATCGCAGCAAACAAGGCTACTGCCAAATTCCGGGTTTTACCCAAAGACATAGACTTGAAAGAAGCCTCTTTCGCTTGCGCCGATATTCACGAACTGGCACTGACACGTGCTGAAGGACAGCTCCCACAATTACTTGTAAATGTAGTCAATGAAGGCAAGCTGGACGAAAACGGCATCCTGACCGTAGAACTTACTCCACAAGATATGACAGCCGAATATTATGGTGCCGTATTGGAAATTACTTTGGACAAAGCAACAACAAGTTCAGATTATTTCGTAGTGAAACCGACGTCTTATAGTGCAACAGACGGTGTATGGGCTTATCGTGAAACCCGTGATATTTATAAAGACTCTGAATCATTACAATTCATCAGTACTGAAAGCGTTGATCTTTCCAAGAAAATAGATTGGGGATTCGGAAAAACAGGCGAAGTAAAGTTTGTGGACGAATTAGGTTTCAATGACCTGGTGGTTGAAAGAAGTTATGAAATATCTGATAACCCTGGAAATGCATTTGCTATTGAAAACGGAATGCTGACTGCTACTTCTGCTAACAAGAGTGGTAAAGTGAAAGTAACTTACACTATCGGTGCAAAAGACGCTAAAGAAAATGAAAAAGACATCATAGAGAAGACTATCTCTGTTTACTCCCTGGATGAAGCAACAGCCAAGAGCGGTGTTTCTTTGTCTGCCGTTAGCGGTATGTTGAGTAACATAGAATCTCTCTACAAAACAACGAAAGTTATCGAAGTGAAAAATTCTCAGACATCATTAGAAAGTTTAGGTATCACTAGTTCCCAAGCATGGAAAGTAGGCTCACAGGAAAATGATACTTGGAATATACAAAAGATGGATACACCTTTGGGAAGCATTACAGAAGAAAGCGAACTGGGTGCTGGTGAAATGTGTCTTTACTACAATGCCGCCACAAAAAAATGCTATATGCTCGTAGGTCCGCAATGCGCAGGTGTAGAAGGCGCCAATCTATTTGCCATGAACGAAGCAGGAACGGACAAAGTCCTTTTTACAAATGCTGATCAAAATGAAGTAGGAATCTATCTGAATAATGTATCTACCAAATATGTGGTAGCCCTCCCGGTGAAGAAAGACGAAATGCTAGTTGATATCTACAACAAAGGTAACATCGACCAAATAGAAAGCGCATCCAAACACAATTCTGTGAAGTTCTTCAAAGAAAAACAATATGCAATTCCCGGCGAATACAACACGACCTTAGGATACAACTTCACAAATGTTCCTCTCAGTAGTCTGTACGACTCCAAACCCGCCGATGCAGAATTTATATTCACGCTAGATCAAAACAATCAGAATGACAAGACCAAAGAACAATGGGATGGCAACTTTAAGTGGAATGCAACCAAAGGCACACTGACACTAAGCAACACCTATGAGCTGGCTAACTATAATTTCCTGAACCAAGAAAACTTCAGCAATGGGGATAACTGCGGTATCAAGTTCTCATGGACATTCAAGGCGGGAGAAGAAGCCGGACAACAAGCTCAATCAAATGGTGACGAACGTTGGTTTATCAAAGACCCTGTCCGTAATCCGGGAACATTCCTTCTCTATCTCTGCTACGACAAACAACCATGCGCCGACGGCAGAATCCTTGGTACAGACGGAGCAGTGGAACATACTCCGGTAGACTATGCCCTCTCCGTATCAGCTTTAACAGGTGATCCGACAAAGAACAAACTCAGTGACTTGGAAGAAGGAAAAGAATATAACTTTGGTCTGGCTTTCAACAACTCGTTCTGGAGACAAGGTTTCCCATACGATGTATGTGGTGGTCCTACAAACAGCACGAAACTGCCGGTATTGGTACAATACAGTGATGCCGCCAAAAATTTGGTCATCACCGACCATTGTAAACAATATTTCTGCAAAAACAAAGCAGAGTTGAAGCTCTTTATTGAAAACAGCGAGACACAGGATCATTTCGAACTGATAGATGAAAACCAATTTATCGTCAAAATCAAAAAAGCGATAGCTCCGGATGAGCACGGAAACCTCCAGTTCCAGGTTCTGTTCAATACAGACTACGCTAATCAAAGGTGGGCTCTTATGTTACTGAACAACCGATAAATCATTCTTGATCATAAATTAAACGGCCATGTCGCGAAATCATCAGCTCTACGCTCTGGTTTCCAACATGGCTGTTTCTATACTAAACATCAGCTTATAATATATATGAATAAAATCAGTAAAGCATTTCTAAGTTGTGTATATAGTATCTTGTGCTTGAGCGTACAGGCACAAGACCAAACTACATGGACAAACGACTTCTCCAATACTGGTGAAAAATTGAAAACAGTAGGCCGGGGAACGTGCAGCATTGCTGACAACGTATTCCGCTCCCAAAACGCTTACGCTTTGTTCGGCAAGCCCGAATGGAAAAACTATACATTTTCTTTCAAAGCCCGTGCTCCTAAAAATGCAGACCAAGTGCAGATATGGGCAAGTTTCCGTAACTATAACCGTTTCGACCGCTACGTGGTAGGTATCAAAGGTGGATTACAGGACGACCTCTACCTAATGCGTACCGGATATATGGGAACAGACGAATTTATGGGTGTTCGCCCGTTGGGTTTCCACCCTGTACCGGGAGAATGGTATCGTATGAAAGTGGAAGTTTGCGGAAACCGTATCCGTATATTCCTCAACGATGAGGAGCAACCTCATATAGATATTACAGACAATAACGCCAATCTGGTTCCGTTGGGAGAAATAGGATTGGGAGGCGGTTGGATAGAGACCGAGTTTGACGACCTCACCGTAACACCGATGGCGGATAACGCACTAAAGGATGTAAAAGTAGCAGAATATCAACAAAAAGCGACTCCGGCAGAAAAAGAGGAGAAACGCCGTCAAGAACGGGCTGCTTATACCCCCATAAAAGTGGAAGCACTCACCGGAAGCCGCACAGATATCACGTTGAATGGCAACTGGTTATTCATGCCGGACTATCAACTAGCCAACAAGAACAAAGCCATATCGACAGAAACGAATGATCAGGATTGGCACATTATGTCCGTCCCTAACTTCTGGACACCGATCCGCATCTGGCTGCACGGCGAAACAATGCCTTCTCCCAAAGGCGCACAACCCAAAGGCGTATCGGACACATACTACCAACAGGAAACTGACCGTTGCGAAAACTACACATTCGATTATCACCGGACAAAGTACGCTTGGTACCGCCAATGGCTGGAATTACCACCCGGGATAGAAGGCAAAAAACTGATACTGACGTTCGACGCAGTCTCTAAAGCAGCCGAAATATACATTAACGGTACATTAGCAACCTCACACATCGGTATGTACGGTGAAATCCGGGCAGACGGCAGCCGGTTACTAAAACCCGGCAAAAATCTGATTACCGTTAAAGTGATGCGCAAAATGGACGGAAGTACCTCCGAATCAGCAAATGCCATTGATTTTTTCTACTCTTCCGTACGCGAAAGTGAACAAGAAGATGCCAAAGTGAAAGTGGACAACAATGTGTTCCTGAAAGAAATCCCTCATGGTTTTTATGGGGATGAACCAGCCGGAATCTGGCAACCGGTAAAACTAAGTATCACCGATCCTACAAAAGTAGAGGATGTATTTATCAAACCTACTTTGAATGGCGCCACCTTCGACGTCACTCTAAAAAATTATGATAATAAACAGAAAGAATTCAATCTTTATACTGATATTATTGACAAAGAAACCGGTGCAGTACTTTATTCCGGATTATCCATTCGAAAACTGCGTCTCAATACAGGCGAAGAACGAATAGAAACCTATACCATAAATAATCTAAAACCCCGTTTATGGACACCGCAGCATCCTAATCTGTATGATTTCAAATTCCGCCTGATCACAGGCAAAGGGACTGAGCTGGACTGTCTGACAGAGACTTCCGGATTCCGTACGTTCGAAGTAAAAGACGGACTTTTCTACCTGAACGGCAATAAGTACTGGTTGCGTGGAGGAAATCATATCCCATTCGCATTAGCACCCAACGATGAAAATCTGGCAAATACGTTCATGCAACTGATGAAAGCCGGAAATATTGATGTTACCCGTACCCATACTACTCCATGGAACAAACTTTGGATGACAGCCGCAGACCGCAATGGCATCGGTATTTCATTTGAAGGCACATGGTCATGGCTGATGATTCATTCCACTCCCATTCCCGATTGTCGTCTATTGGAAATGTGGCGTAACGAATTCTTAGGGCTGTTGAAAAAATATCGTAATCACCCATCCCTGCTCTTCTGGACAGTAAATAACGAGATGAAGTTCTATGACAATGATAACAACTTGGAACGTGCCAAAGAAAAGTATCGAATTATCTCGGACGTAGTGAAAGAGATGCGCCGTATAGACCCTACCCGTCCTATCTGTTTCGACTCCAACTATCAAGCAAAAAACAAGGATAAGAAATATGGTGCCGACTTTATGAACAGCATTGATGATGGTGATATTGATGATATGCACGGCTACTATAACTGGTATGACTTTTCGCTTTTCCGTTTCTTCAATGGTGAATTCCAAAAGCAGTTCAAAATGGCCGATCGTCCACTCATCAGCCAAGAAATGTCTACTGGCTATCCCAACAACGAGACAGGACATCCTACCCGTTCTTACCAACTCATCCATCAGAATCCTTATACCTTAATCGGATATGAAGCTTATGATTGGGCAGATCCCGTCTCATTCCTGAAAACGCAGGCATTCATTACGGGCGAACTGGCAGAAACACTCCGCCGTTCCAACGACCAAGCTTCGGGAATCATGCACTTCGCATTGATGACATGGTTCCGTCAGACATACGACTATCAGAATATTGAGCCGTATCCTACCTACTATGCTTTGAAACGGGCTTTGCAACCTGTATTGGTCAGTGCGGAGTTGTGGGGACGCAATTTGTATGCCGGTGAAAAGTTGCCTACACGCATCTATATAGTGAACGACCGTGAAGACGGTACGGATTTGAAACCTTCCCTGCTTCACTGGGAAATACAAGACGAAACCGGAAAGTGTCTGGCAAGCGGTTGTGAAAAAGTTCCTGCCGTAAAGCATTATGCACGACACTATATCGAGCCAAATATCCAGTTACCGAACACCCTGCCTGCCAATAAGACAAAAACCAAACTAGTATTGAAACTCACAGAAAACGGCTTGCCTATTTCTGCCAATGAATACGAACTACTGCTTGCACGTAAAGAGTGGAACGCAGGTCAGGTGAATAACAGCAAAAAGATTGTATTGCTGGATAAGGATAACACGAAAGCTGTATTCGACTTCCTTAATATCAAATATCAACCGGTTTCTTCCGTTAAAGAATTGCTCGACAGCAAACTGAAAGCCGACCTTTGTGTCATCTCTGGTCTGACAACTTGCAACGATGAAGAAAAAGATTTGCTCCGTGCCTACCAGTCAAAAGGTGGAAAACTTCTTTTCCTCAACAACAAGGAAACTGCCAAAACCGTATATCCCGAATATATCACGGGATGGATAATCCCGACGGAAGGCGATATTGTAATCATGGAACGTAATGACGCTCCGGTATTTAACGACATCGATGTACTGGAACTGCGCTATTTCAATAACAATAAACGAGAAATTCCCATGGCATGTACAGCAACTTTGAAAGCTCACCGCCATAAGAATGTCACAGAACTAGCAGGACAAATGAAAATTCATGCTTACATCGACGGTGGCAAACCAGAAGACCGCATCGAACGGATAGAATCCATGCGCGGGCTAACCATGTTACAAATAGCTGACGGTAAGGGAGTAGCAATCATCTCTACCATGTGCACGGAGAAAGCGATAACAGACCCAATAGCAGGCAAATTGGTAGTAAATATGATAAACTATCTGACTAGTAATAAATAGGTATATAGAAACAAATAAAAGTAGAAAACAGTAACAAATAAAAAGAGGAGCTATATTTATACATACAGTTCCTCTCTTTTTGATATCTGATACCCAAGATAACATAATCAAATTCATAAGAGGTAGATTCAATGATCATAAGAAATAAGTTCAATCTGATATAGTACTAAAAATCAACACCGTATAAGACAGACATTATAGCTTCAAGAATCAGGATCTTACCGTATATCTTTTCCATAACAGTAAAACCGGAAGATGCATGGGCAGGAATTAAATCTTTTAGACAAAAGGACAGAAGGACAAAAGAACAAATTAGCTTTGCAGATACTGTTTTTTCTTTTGTCCTTCTGCCAAAAAAGGAATTTATCCCGGTAAACCGAGTATAAGCAACGTTGGTCACTACCCAAGAGTTCTCGATACCTACGGGACCTACACCCGGAATAACGATTTTCGGTTCGAGGGCAAAGACCATACCCGGTTCTAATTGTTGCTTTATGCGGGGAGCCAGTACCGGAGCTTCGTTAATTTCAAGCCCGATGCCGTGACCGATAAATTTGGCTTGTTGTCCTGTTCCCATAAATTTGTCGGCAAATCCGGCTGCTTTGACCACTTCGACTGCTGTGTCGTAAAGCACTTCACAGGCAATACCCGGTCTGGCAATGGAAGCAATTTTTTCTTGGATATCCAGACAAACCTGATGGGCGGTGTAAGCTTCTTCGGGCAGTTTGCCGATGGAGAATACACGGCTCATATCGTTCATGTAACCGTTGAAGTTGCCACCTAAGTCCACCATAACGCTTTGTCCCTCTTTTAACGGAGTTTTATTTGCTCCTCCCGGCAAGGCAGGATCAAGTCCCTGACCGCCTAAGGCAAAATCATAAGGAGAGGGGTAACCGGCATTATCTCCGGTCAGTACGCTACCCATGAATATTTCCATACTGCGTCCGAATACCCGGAAAATTCCGAGGCAACCTTGCAGGCGCATCAGGCGTTCTATTTCGATGGAAAATTCAATGTCCGTCATACCGGGACGATAAACACCAGGAATCTGCTCATAAGCCTTTGCATGAGCAATGCCGGAGCGGCGGAACATTTCAATTTCTACAGGTGTTTTCACGCTGCGTGCCTGGCGAATCAACGGGGTACCATTTACCACTTCCGCTTCCGGGAAGAGACCGGCCAGACGACAATATTCCGTATAAGGAAGTTCGTCACCTTCTAACATCAGTTTGGTTGGCATCGGTAATCCTTGTTCTTTCAGCAGATCAACAATTTGTTCCGGTTTGCGGATAGAGAATGAGTGCTCTCCTGTGATGTTATTAGGACGTTTAAAAAATAATAGTGCAGGCGAATGAAGGGGGAGGTAAAGATAGCCACTGACTACACAGCCATACGTGTAAATTAGATTTGCATTACACGTGATAAGTGCGGCGTCAATGCCCTGCGACACCATCAGACTGCGAATCTTGTCACGGCGAAATTTCAATTCGGGTTGTAGCATTTTTTATTTATTACTTGATTATTAATTACAAAACCAATAATGGTAAATTATTAGTTGTGAGTTGTTTATCGCATATAACAAATTCACAAACTATTATTTAACCTATCATGCTACAAAGATAATTAATTCCAGCGAAAATAATGTTAATCTCAAAAAAATAGCGCTACCCGCGTCCTGTCACAGGAGACGAGCAGCGCAAACCACAAATACAAATACAACTAAACAAAGTCTTCTAAATAACGCCTTGTCCCATCATTGCGTGAGCTACTTTCATAAATCCGGCAATGTTGGCACCCTTCACATAATTAATGTATCCGTCGGGTTCCGTGCCGTATTTCACGCATTGTGCATGGATGCCGTGCATGATTGCATGGAGTTTTTCGTCCACTTCGGCGGCACTCCAGCTAAGGTGCATTGCGTTTTGAGACATTTCCAGACCGGAAGTGGCTACACCACCTGCGTTGACCGCTTTACCGGGAGCATACATCGTCTTATGTTCAATGAAAAGATCGATAGCTTCAGGGGTACATCCCATGTTGGAAATTTCTCCGACGCAAAGTACGTCATTTTTTATGAGATTTTGAGCATCTTCTCCATTTAATTCGTTCTGGGTGGCGCAAGGAAGTGCGATGTCTGCTTTCACTTCCCACGGGCGTTTTCCTTCTACGAAGGTTGCGTTCGGATACTGTTCGACATAAGGAGCCACAATATCGTTACCCGAAGAACGAAGTTCGAGCATATAGTCTATCTTCTCGCCGCTGATACCATCCGGATCGTAGATATATCCGTCCGGACCGGAAATCGTAATCACTTTTGCACCCAGTTCGGTAGCTTTAGTAGCTGCTCCCCAGGCAACGTTGCCGAAACCGGAGATGGCTACTGTCTTACCTTTTATATCAATCCCTTTTGCCTGAAGCATCTGATTGACAAAATACAGTCCTCCAAAACCAGTAGCTTCCGGACGAATCAATGAACCGCCGAATTCTAATCCTTTACCAGTGAATGTACCGGTAAATTCACGAGTCAGTTTCTTGTACATGCCGAACATATAGCCCACTTCACGTCCTCCTACGCCGATGTCACCGGCAGGCACATCCATGTCCGGTCCGAGATGACGCCACAACTCCAGCATAAATGCCTGGCAGAAACGCATGATTTCAGCATCACTCTTTCCGCGTGGAGAGAAATCGGAACCGCCTTTACCGCCACCCATAGGCAAGGTAGTCAGTGCATTCTTGAATGTTTGTTCGAAACCGAGGAACTTCAAAATGGAAAGATTAACGGATGCATGGAAACGGATACCACCTTTATATGGGCCTATCGCATTATTGAATTGTACACGATAGCCGAGATTGGTCTGTACCTCGCCTCTATCGTCTACCCATGTCACACGGAAAGTGAAGATACGGTCAGGTTCTACCAATCTTTCTATGATTTTAGCTTTTTCAAATTCAGGATGTTGATTGTATATATCTTCGATAGAAAGAAGAACTTCCTTCACTGCCTGAAGATATTCAGATTCACCGGGATGCTTAGCCTCCAAAGAGGACATGATTTTCTGGATGTTCATGATACTATATTTTAAAAGGTTAATTCTGATAAAATGTCAACTAACTCACTGCAAATATAGGAAAATTTTTCAGATGTGATTGATTTTATGCCGTTATTTTGATTAAATAATGATAAGATGATAGTAGAAAAAGCATTAGGTATCAAGTATTCAGTGCTAATACTTAATACTTGATACCTGAATTTAATACTTTGTACTTTTACTTCTTAAAATCCGGCTTCATGTCCAAATTGTACATGATGAAACCGTAGATGTCTGCCTGTTCTTCAAGTACTTTTGCCATCGGTTTGCCTGCACCGTGACCTGCTTTGCTGTCGATGCGGATCAGTGTCGGGTTTGTACCGTCGTTGTCTGCTTGCAGCGTAGCGGCAAACTTGAATGAATGGGCGGGAACCACACGGTCGTCATGGTCGGCAGTGGTCACTAGTGTTGCCGGATATTTCGTGCCCGGTTTCAGGTTGTGCAATGGAGAATAGCCTTTGAGGTATTCAAACATTTCTTTGCTGTCTTCGCTTGTTCCGTAATCGCTTGCCCAGTTCCAGCCGATAGTAAATTTATGATAGCGAAGCATATCCATCACGCCTACCTGCGGAATTGCTACACGGAACAGGTCCGGACGCTGTGTCATGCAGGCACCTACCAGCAGACCACCGTTGGAGCCACCTACAATGGCGATTTTGTCTTTATTCGTATATTTTTCGTTGATAAGATATTCGGCAGCAGAGATGAAGTCGTCGAATACATTCTGCTTCTGCATCTTAGTTCCGGCTACGTGCCAGTCTTCACCGTATTCGCTGCCACCACGCAGGTTGACTTGTGCGTAGATACCGCCATTTTCGAGGAATGGGATGCGCATTGCACTGAAACCCGGGTTGAGGCTGATGCCGAAACCACCGTATCCGTAGAGGAATACAGGATTTTTGCCGTCTTTCTTCAGATCTTTTTTATAGGTAAGGAACATCGGGACTTTTACACCGTCTTTGCTGGCAAAGAATACTTGTTCCGTCACAAAATCATCCGAGTTGAACTGTACTTTCGGTGCACGGTATAGTTCGTAGGTGTTCTGGTCCATATCATATTTGTAAGTGGCACCCGGAATGGTGAATGAAGTAAATCCGAAGAAACATTCTTTATCATCTTTGTTGCCGCTAAAGCCTACGGAACCGAGTGACGGCAGTTGAATCTCCTGAATTTGTTTGCCGTCGAGGCCGTAAACGTATGCATGGTTCGAAGCATCTTTGTCGTAAGTAAGGAACAGTTTGCCACCGATCACTTCTGCGTTTGAAAGAACGGCTTCCGATTCGGGAACGAGTTCTTTCCAGTCCTCCAGTTTCGGACGGTTGATGTCGGCTACCATGATCCGGTTTTTCGGTGCGCCATAGTTAGTATAAATATACATCTGATCGCCGATCACTTCAATCGGGTAGTATTGGTAGTCGAGGTCGGTAGTCAGTTGGATAAAAGGAGAATTCGGCTTTTTCAGGTCCCTTATAAATAAGTTGTTGCCTCTTCCGGCACCGGATTCTGTGAGGAAGAGAATACGTTCGTCTTCGCTGGTGCTGGCTGTATAGAAACGTTTCGGATAAGCCGGATTCTGATAAATCAGTTTATCTTTCGATTGCGGTTCACCTATTTTGTGATAATAGATTTTGTGCTTTTCGTTTACGTTGGAGAATTCTTTTCCTTTGGCGGGAGCATCGTAGGCACTGTAGTAGAATCCGTCTCCCTGCCAGGCGGCACCGGTAAATTTGGCCCATTCGATATGGTCTTCCAATAGTTTGCCACTTTCAGTGTCCATGACAAATATTTCAGACCAATCCGATCCGCTGCGTGAGATACTGTAAGCGGTATATTTGCCGTCGTTTGAGAAGTAAAGACCGGTCAGTGCCACTGTGCCATCGTCCGAGAGCTTGTTCGGGTCGAGGAAAACGCGAGGCTCGCCGTCCAGTGAATCCTGTACGTAGAATACACTCTGGTTTTGCAGGCCGTCATTTTTACTGAAGTAATATTTGCCATGTTTCTTGATTGGCGCACTGATCTTCTCGTAATCGGCCAGTGTGGTCAATCGTTTCAACAAGTTTTCCCGGAATGGAATCTGACTTAGATACTCATTCGTTACTTTGTTTTGTGCTTCTACCCAGGCAGTAGTAGCTGCACTGGTGTCATTTTCCAGCCATCTGTAAGGGTCGGGAACTTGTGTACCGAAGTACACGTCTACGGTGTCTACCTTTGCCGTCTCGGGGTAGACTAGCTTTTTCTGTTGGGGAGCGCATGACATCACCATGATTCCACTCATTAATAAAGTTACTTTTTTCATGTGAATAAAAAGTCTTTTTGAATAAACTTAAAGTTACAAATCTACAAAATAATAAGAGATAAACAAGTAAACTTTATAAAGAAGATGGTGGAAAATGAGATTTAAAGAATTAACTTTGCAAAATGTGATTCTGCAGATAGACGATTTGAAATAAGAAAGGAGAATGACTTTATGCTTAGTAAATATAAATTAAACCAGCTTTACTTCAAAGATACACAATTCGCTAACTTGATGACAAGGCGGATTTTTAACGTGTTATTAATCGCTAATCCTTACGATGCTTTCATGTTGGAGGATGACGGGCGCATTGATGAGAAGATTTTCAATGAATACACTTCTTTGTCTCTGCGCTATCCACCTCGTTTCTCGCAGGTATCTACGGAGGAGGAAGCACTGTCACAGTTGGAAAATATGTCGTTCGACCTGGTGATTTGTATGCCGAGTACGGGGGATAATGACAGTTTCGATATCGGCCGTCACATCAAAGAGAAATACGAGCATATTCCTATCGTCATACTGACTCCTTTTAGCCATGGTATTACCAAACGGATTATCAATGAAGATTTGAGTGCGTTTGAATATGTGTTCTGTTGGTTAGGCAATACCGACCTGCTGGTGTCTATTATCAAATTGATAGAGGACAAGATGAATCTGGAACACGATGTACAGGAGGTCGGTGTGCAGTTGATTCTTTTGGTGGAGGATGGTATTCGTTTCTATTCTTCTATTTTGCCGAATCTGTATAAGTTCGTGTTGAAGCAGAGTCAGGAATTCTCTACCGAAGCCTTGAATGCACACCAGCGTACGCTTCGTATGCGCGGACGTCCTAAAATAGTGTTGGCACGTACGTATCAGGAGGCGATGGAGATCTATCATAAGTATCAGAATAATATATTGGGGGTAATCACTGACGTCCGTTTCCCGAAAGTGGAACGGGGAGAGAAAGACGGTCTGGCAGGTATCAAGCTGTGTGCGGAGATACGTAAGAATGATCCGTTTGTTCCTTTGATTATTCAGTCTTCCGAATCTGAAAATTCGTCTTATGCAGCCAAGTATGGTGCCAGCTTTATCGACAAGAACTCCAAGAAGATGGACGTTGATTTGCGCCGTATCGTCTCCGATAATTTTGGTTTTGGTGATTTTATTTTCCGCAATCCGGATACCGGGGAGGAGATTGCCCGCGTCCGGAATTTGAAGGAGCTGCAAAACATTCTTTTTGCCGTACCTGCGGAATCTTTCTTATATCATATCAGCAGGAATCACGTGTCGCGTTGGTTTTATTCACGTGCCATGTTCCCGGTAGCCGAGTTCTTGAAACCGATTACCTGGAATAGTCTTCAGGATGTGGATGCTCACCGTAAAATCATCTTTGAGGCGATTGTGAAGTATCGTAAGATGAAGAACCAGGGAGTCGTGGCGGTCTTTAAGCGCGACCGCTTCGACCGTTATTCTAACTTTGCCCGTATCGGGGATGGCTCTCTCGGAGGAAAAGGGCGTGGACTGGCATTTATTGATAATATGGTGAAGCGTCATCCGGAGTTTGACGAGTTTGAAAATGCGCGTATTGCTATTCCGAAAACAGTGGTGCTTTGCACGGATGTCTTTGATGAGTTCATGGACACCAATAACTTGTATCAGATTGCACTGTCGGATGCGGATGATGCTACGATTTTAAAATATTTTTTGAAGGCTAAGTTACCGGACCGGTTGATAGAGGACTTTTTCACTTTCTTCGATGTCGTGAAGTCTCCGATTGCCATTCGGTCTTCTTCCTTATTAGAGGACTCACATTATCAGCCTTTTGCTGGAATTTATAACACATACATGATTCCTTATCTGGACGACCGCTATGAAATGTTGCGGATGCTTTCCGATGCCATCAAAGGGGTGTATGCTTCGGTTTATTTCCGTGACAGCAAAGCGTATATGCAAGCTACGTCGAATGTAATCGATCAGGAGAAAATGGCTGTTATCTTACAGGAAGTAGTTGGCAATCAGTATGGTGACCGTTATTATCCTTCCATGTCCGGTGTGGCACGCTCGCTCAATTATTATCCGTTGGGGAATGAAAAGGCAGAAGAGGGAACGGTGAATCTGGCTTTGGGATTAGGAAAATATATTGTTGACGGTGGCATGACCCTTCGTTTTTCTCCTTATCATCCTAATCAGGTGTTACAGACCAGCGAAATGGAAATTGCTCTCAAGGAGACTCAAACCCGTTTCTATGCATTGGATTTGAAAAATGCCGGACATGATTTTTCTATCGACGATGGTTTTAATTTGCTGAAACTTCATGTCAAAGAGGCAGAAAGTGACGGTGCTCTGCGTTATATTGCTTCTACCTACGATCCGTACGATCAGATCATTCGTGATGGTTTATATCCGGGAGGACGTAAGGTGATTACTTTTGCTAATATCCTGCAACATGATGTTTTTCCGTTAGCTCGTATTCTGCAGTTAGTATTGAAATATGGTGAACAGGAGATGCGCCGTCCGGTTGAAATTGAATTTGCAGCAACGTTAAGTCGCGAACATGATAAATCCGGAACTTTCTATCTGTTGCAGATCCGTCCTATCGTAGACAGTAAAGAAATGCTGGATGAGGATTTGAACGAGATACCGGATGAAGATGTGATTCTCCGCTCATATAATTCATTGGGACATGGTATCATGAATGATATTTATGATGTGGTCTATGTAAAGACCGATAATTATAGTGCCTCCAACAATCAGACAATTGCCTGGGAGATAGAAAAGATTAACCAACAATTCTTGAATGAAGGAAAGAATTATGTGCTTGTCGGTCCGGGACGTTGGGGAAGCAGCGATACATGGTTGGGTATTCCGGTGA
>OOCM01001749.1_pt1 | contig 16118 bp, 16 predicted proteins | sample 1671111 | NCBI WGS metagenome assembly OOCM01 (sample SAMN06348123, study PRJEB24527) | human gut metagenome | biome: human gut; feature: ankylosing spondylitis patient; material: feces | host: Homo sapiens | place: China | collected 2015-10 | reverse complement strand
TGGCTCGGCATTTGGGCTTCCGTGAGGGTCGTGGCCCCGACAGTGCCGGACAGACATTTTTAATCGCCGCCATGCGGCATAACCAGGAGCTTTTCCATGCCTCAAGTTACCGTAGTTCCCGCTGACCATTTGATCATCGTCGATGGCGCGGCCCTCGTTTTTACCTATGTGGCTCCCGAAAATCTGCATGCCCTGCAATGGCGTGGGGGCACTGGCCATACCGAGTGGACGGATGGCCCCAACAAGCCGCTGACTGCTGAAGATTATGACGAGCAGGTCGTACCGTATGTGAAGCTCTGGCAGGCGGAAAAAGCACGCCTGGAGAAGAAAGCCGCCGAGGAGGCTGCCGCCCGTGCGCTCCCCGATGCCAAGTCCGCCAAGCAAAACGAGATCCAGAACGGCTACGACGCCGCTCTGGCGGCCTCCCTGACCATGCCCGCCGCTTCTCCTACGGCGCAGGACGTGAGCATCGGCGCGGCCCTGTTGGCTGTAGAGGATGCGGAGGGGCTGGCGTATGTGCAGGCTCTGCATGCCGCCCGCCGTGACGAACTGCTGGCCGCCGTGGAGGCCGCCGAGACCGTAGAGGCCGTGGAGGCCGTGGTCGTGGACTATGACGTATAGCCTGGCGGGACAGACCATCACCGCTCCGGACACGGGCGGGCATGGCCTGGATATGAGCAACGGACAGGACTGGCTGGTGGAGGATTGCCTCATCGACCTGTCGGCCTGCCCGCTGGATCAGCTGGATGAGGCTGTGGGCGTGGTATGGGGCAGCAGTGCCGTTTTTCGACGCTGTGTCATCCGGGGCGCGGGCAAGCTGGTGCTGTGCGGCTCCGGGGATACGGATAAATTGAACGTTGAACGCGGCAAGACCGTCACTTTCGAGGACTGTATCCTCGAGGACTTCGGGCGGCGGGGACCGGAAGCGCAGTCCGGCATGCGGGTCATGTTGCGAGGCTGCCTGATCCGCAACTGGGGCGCTCCGGACCGCTTTGACGTGCGGTCCTTCGCGGCATGGGCACATCACGGCGGCGGCATCGAGGCCGTGGACTGCGTCTTTGACCAGCCCCGTGCTTGGCGCGGCTGGCATATCATGGTGAGGGACTGGCTGGCCCATATGGGGCAGGCATGGAACGACGAAGGCCTGCGCGGCCTGTTGCGTCCGGCCAACTGGCTGCCCGGTGTCTGCCGGGGGCTGGTGGCCACAGCGGGCGGACAGGTCCGGGCCGAGAACTGCCATGCCACACGCTGGTGGATACGTCTTGAAGGGCACCGTGGCCCGCATATGAGCCGCAGCCAGGCGCAGGCGCTCATGGCCAGGCTGGAGAGCATGCTATAGGCCTCCCACAAGGAGGTTCTATGGCAACAAAACACAAACGGGCGACCATGACGGCCCGTCAACTGGCAGAGGACTATCTGGCCCACCAGATCACGCGGGACGTGACCCGCACCAGCACCCGGCATCACCTCAACCAGCTGCTGACCCTGTTCGGGGGCTGGCAGGCTCGCCGGGTGGGCGCGGCCCAGATGCAAGAGTTTTTGACCGTCCAGCGGGGGCGCGGCGTCATGGCCACCACAGCGCACCACCACGTCCGCCTGTGGCGTACCGTCCTGGCCTGGGCCGTGGAGACGGGCCGCCTGCCCGCGTCGCCTCTGGCGGGTTTCCGGCTGCACCGCCCCAGGGCACGGCGCATCGATCCGCCCACGCGGGCCGAGGCTGCGCGCATGTATAAAATGGCCGCGCCGCATATCCGACGTGTGATCGTCTTGGGCATGGCCGCCGGGCCGCGCATAGGCCCCAGCGAGCTTTTTCGGCTTGCATGGGCGGATGTGGATCTGGCGGCGGGCTATATGAGGATGCCCAACGCTGCCAAGGGCGCGAAGGACGACAGCAGGATCGTCCCCATCCGGGACGACATCCTGCCCCTGTTGCGGGAGTGGAGAGAGGAAGACGAAAAGCGGGCCTGTCCGTGGGTTATTCACTGGCGGGGACGGCCGGTGCGATGCATAGGCCATGCGTGGCACCAGGCCCGCAAGGCGGCGGGCATCACGCGGCGCATAACACCGTATAGCCTGCGCCATGCCATGCCCACGGAAGCCCTTGAGCATGGCGCGGACGTGAAAGCGGTGGCGGAGGTCATGGGCCATGCTGATCCCACCACGCTGCTGCGTGTCTATCAGCACACGCGCTACAGGCTGAAGAAAAAAGCGGTCAACGCCGCGCCAGGACTGAAACTCGACAAGATTTGACAGTGGCGGGGGCGCGGCAACGCCCCCACCGGCCTGGTGTCTTGGCACCAGACCACGGCCCCACGGATAGAAAAAACGACCCTCTATCCGCAGAGTATCCGCCTTGTCGGAAGTCTCAGCGAGAGACGTCATCAGCATAAGCGGTTATGTCATGGGGCGCAACCGAATTGCATACCATGAAACAGGAGCAACTTACCGAGATCCGCTGCCGCCATTGCGGCAAACTGCTGGCCAGAGGCCGGGCTGTGGACGCCCATATCGAGTTCAAGTGCCCCCGTTGTGGGGCATATCACATCCTGCGGGCCACGCGCCCCGATCAGGCAGGCCATGGAGCCTCTCCTATGGAGGCACTATGGCCACAAACCGCAGACCATACCATCCGCCGGCCCTGAGCGACTGGCTGCCACCCCTGGCCGGGCCGCCCGGCTACATCATGGGGGCAACAGGGCCGCAGGGCTTCGGCACGGCCGACTTCTATGTGGCCCAGATCCCTTGTGCCACGGCCCGCGCCGTCATCATCGAGCACCACTACAGCCACCGCGTGGTCAATAACAGCTACCTGCACCTGGGCGTCTTCCGTGAGGGCGCGTTCGAGGGCGTCCTGCAATGGGGCTATGCTCTTAACCCGGCCAGAGCAGGCAAGATCGTGGAAGGCACCGTGCAGGGCCAGTATATGGAACTGAACCGCATGTGGCTGTCGGACGATGCCCCGCGCAACAGCGAAAGCCGGGCCATCAGCTATGCCCTGAAGTACATCCGTCGCGCCTGCCCGTCCGTGGCCTGGGTACAGTCCTATGCGGACGAACGCTGCCAGGGCCTGGGCGTGGTCTATCAGGCGTGCAGCTTTCTGTACCTGGGATTCCATGAAAGCCCGTTCTATGAGCTGGACGGTGAGGTCTATCACAAATTGTTGGTAACGGCCCATCTCAAAAGCGGCAAGCGCGGAGCATACCTGCGGGCCAACCTAGAACGGGCAAAGCTGCATAAGCTGCGGCAGTTCCGCTACGTCCGCTTCCTCAAAACGGACTGGATCAAGCGCCTGTGCATGCCAATCCTGCCATACCCCAAACGACAACTGGACTAACCAAAAAGGCGGGGACCTGCCCCGCCTTTGCAATTTTCTTGCACCGTATGCAACTGCTTGTGTCGCTGGTTATAACGCACTCCCCAGGGGAGTTTTGACGCGCCGCATCACCCGGGTGCGTTCACGCAGGGCATCCCGTTCGGCGGCGGTCAGTTCTTTTTCTGGCTTGTATGTCCATGTACCTTCATCGCCGGTGCGCCAGTTTTTCCACCAGATGGAGGCCGGAGTATCCAGAAACGCCTTGTACGCGCCGTCCCTGCGATGGGGCCGGTCCGCTGTGCCACAGCGGTGCAGGAGGCCGTCGGCCTGCACGACCTCGATCTCCAGCCCCGCTGCACGCAGACACTCGGCAAAACTGTGCAGAATGTCGGCGCTCATTATCGCTTCCTCAATTGAGGGGCGGAATCTCTGGTATGGACGCAGCGTGACGCAAACCAGTCTTCAAGGTCTTCTATGTCGTACATGACACGGCTGCCGAGCTTGGCGTAGCGCGGGCCAACTTTTTTACAGCGCCAGCAGGCCAGTGTGCATGTCTTCACGCCGTACATGTCGGCAACTTCTTGCGGTGATAATTTTTTGGTCGCCATCAGCATCTCCCTGTATTCAGGCTGAAGTGTATGAATCCATCCAGAAGCATCTGGAGAGAACACACCCTATGCCCAGAGGAAAACGCTGAACAGACGGGGTGTTAGCAAAGGCGAAACAAAACCTCCCTTTCTTAGGCCTAAGAAAGGGAGGTTGATAATTTTTATGTTATTTTACTATGTTATAACGGGGACAAGTTGAGGGCTGCGAACCTGAGCAGGTCAGGTTTCTTGCCTTTCAGGGATTTTGAATAGGCGCTCCGCCGTGGTTGATATACTCTTTCGGCATTGCCTTGCGAAAAATTTCTATGTAATTGCCCGGAGCGTTTTCAACCCCCAACGTCTTGCCGATTTCCTTGTATTGGCGCATAATTTCGTGTTTGGCGAGTGGGTGGGTGAATTCTCTGGTAACCTTATTCGCTAATATGACAAGAATGTGTATATGTGCTTCCATTTGTTCAATTTCGTTTTTTAATTTGCCTTCTCGTCCCGCTGCGCTGGTATATTTCTCCGTCATTTCCTTGTATTTCTTTTTCAGCTCTTCAATCTCCCTGTTGAGTTTTGCGGCATCACAGCTTGGAGCTACACTGCTTTCGCCACACCAGCGCGTCTGATTTTCCTCCACAATTGCGGAAAGTTGTGTGGCATCGCAACAATATTCGGGCGATCCGAGAGCAAAAAACTTATTGAACCCAAAGAGCATGGGAGAAAGAAAGTTGGAAACTTCACGGCAATCCACGCCGAGTTTTCCTCCCGCCGGGATTGCTTCATGACTTTTGAACACCCGGATACGATAATGGCGAAGCGCTTCCAACTGTTCATGGTTCGTGGAAGCATGCAGCATGAGCATGGCTTCACTCAGACGGATTGCGTGATCAACGTGATGTTTGCGCCATGTTCCCACATAAAGCGCACAAAAGGCGCAGATGCTCCAAACAGCGGCCCCGCCGATCACGACGCACCAGAGCAGTATCAGCGCTACTCCTGCAAGTGAAACGCCTTGCGTAATTTTAATAACGGTAAACATGGTTGTCAGCCATGCCAGGAGAAAGGCAAGGCCACAGCCCAGAACAGCAATCAGCAGAAATTTGATAATCGAACCGTTGGGAACAAACTTCATGGGAGAATCTCCCATTGTCCGCCCTTGCTGGGACCGATGCGGCGCAAGATGCCCTTTTTCTTGAGCATGGTTGTTCTGTAAAGAATCGTGCGTCGGCTCACGTTTAGAACAGTAGCGAGTTCGGTTGTGGTTATGCGCGGATTGGCGGAGATGTGCTCAAGGAGCGCAAAAAGTTCTGGTGCAATTTCCGGTGCAATATCGCGCAGAGTTGCATCAGAAAGCCCTTGTTTCTGGTGCAAATTTTGTGTTTTTGATGCAAGTTCTGGTGCAAGTACCCCAGTGTTTTCCGCAGGCCGGTGGGTTCTGCGTACAATGGCCTTGAACAGCGAACTCTCCCGATCGTCTTCAAAATCAATATCCGGCCATGCCTTAAGAGCGCGCAGAATGCCGGAGCCGATGCCGTGGTAGGGCAAAAGCCCCTTGGCGGCGTAAGAAATCAGGATGGGGTTGCGGATATTGGAATTGCCGGCTTTGATATTGGCTATGGTCAGATTGTTCGGCAACGTGCCGGGGCTGATGATTTCCACGCGGTCATCAAAAATGAAAATGCGGATGGGCGCGCTGACAAGATAATCCCTGTGTACAAGGGCGTTGACCAGCAGTTCCTCAAAAACCTGTTCCGGTATTTCCGGCGTACCCGGTGAGTTGACGCCATTCTTGCCCTGTACCTTGTGCAGGTTGCGCATGACAAAAGCCAGGGCGTCCTTGAAAAGTCTGCTCAACGGACCTTCAAAATCTTCGGTGTCATCGTAGCTGTCAGCATGAACGGCAATTCCCGGAAAGCGGACGCCTTTTGCCACGAACTGCGGAAAAATCAGCTCCGGCTGTTCGGCAAAAAGCAGCACTCCGGCCAGATTGAGATTGCCATCGCCAGCGGCGAGGTTCAGATTTTGCAGCAGGCGCAGTTGTTCTGCGTGGGTATCCGGGAAGTCACTGTCATACCGCTTTTTCAAAAAATCCCGGAACAGCAGCTTGTCCAGTTTGTTAATGCCCGCCTTTGTGGGCAATTCATCGGCATGGAATTGGCTGGTATACTGAAAAAGACGGCGCAGTTCCTCTTTAGAATTGATACGTCGCTTGTCCGCCCCGGCTTTCAGCCAGATAACGCCTTTCCTGTCAAAGTAGGGTTTGTCCATTCCTGCAGGAACGGTCAGGGCGATAACCACATTTCCATTTTCAAGAAGAATGTTCTGCGTCTGCACCACAAGCGGGCTGCGGACATGCTGGCTGGCGGCGTTGCCGATCAACTGGTTCGCATCATGCAATTCTCGGGATGTTATGCCGGACAGTGTTCCATCATCCTGCACGCCGATAAAAATTACGCCGCCGTTGGCATTGGCGAAGGCGGCCATTTCCGCAGCCAGAGAATCCGCATTGTCGATTCGGGACTTGAACTGGCGTGTGCTGTCCTCGCCTGCGGCGGCCTGTTCCCTGAGCGTTTGAAGTGTGAATGCCATGCCTGCTCCTTACAATACTATCTTTTTCCTCACCATGTGTACACGATAATCGGAACAGCCGCAAAAGCTACCGTTGGCCGGAGAGAATGTCCGCCGCCGCGTTGCTGGCAGCGGCCAAGGTCTCCGGCAGGAATTGGGCATACTTCTTTTTGGTGAAATCCACATTTTTGTGTGTCAGCATTTCCGAGATCATGTCCATGCTGAATTTGCCGCTGTTGGCGAGGCTTACGGCAAAGTGATGCCGCAGCCCGTGGAAGGGCCGGAACTTGGGCGGCAGGCCCGCCGCCTTGCGGAAGCGGTCAACCGCTGTGCAGTCTTTGCGCATCTCGCCGTTTTTGCCGGGGAAAACATAGGGGCTGCCGGGAAAATGTTCGTCACGCCATGCCATTTGTTCTTGTAACAGTTCTTCCACCAGGGAACTCATGCCGATGGAGAGGGTTTTTCTGCCCTTGGGATCGCGCAAACGAATGAGCTTGAGGTCAAAGGCCACGTCCTCATCTTGCAGTTTGAACATCTCCCCGCGCCGCATACCGGTAAAAAAGGCCAGCAGGAGCATATTGCCCACATCGCGGGCTGGCCATGTGCGGGCGCAATCCAGAAAGCGGCGAGTTTCTTCCGGCGTCAGATGCTCAATAACCTCATTGTCCTTAACGGGCATTTCGATCTGAAAGGCAAGATTGGGGCAGCGGTTGGTCTTGACGCCAAAATTGATGATGCGCCGCAGAAGCTCAAGAGTATTCCAGAGAGTGGCCGGTTTGCGTTCGCTCAGGGATTTGCGCAGCTCCTCCACCATCTGGGGCGTGATTTCCGAGACGCTTCGCTTGCCGAACAGCGGTTTGAGGTGTTTGAGGTAACGGTTGCGATCCGTGGTCAACCCTTTGAGGGTCGGCCCCTTGATGTCAAAATATGCATCCGCAATTTCGGCAAAGGGCTTGTCTTTCTCCGCCTGTTCGCGGCGGAGTTCTTTGGCGGTTTTGACTTCTTCGCCATGTCTGATGGCCTTTATCCGATCAGCGCGAATTTCCGCCGCCACGTCCGGCCCGTATCCTTCGGAAATTTTGCCTACCTTTTCCCAGATGAGGCGGCGGCCGGATTTAAACGTGATGTAGAAACACAGGTCAGGCGCGCCATTATACATTTCTGACGTTTCGTACACATAAACGCCAGCCCATTTTTTTGGGTGGTATCGCCGTTTTTGGGTAGCCATGAACTGCCTTGGGTTGTGGTTCATACGCGGGAGCAGGTTTTAACCGGCAAAATTTTTCTAACCTATTTCTAACCACACCGTCAATTTCTAACCATTCAGGTCAATGCGCGGCAAAGTCTTATTTTTGATAACTTATTGAAAATAAAAATAAATCAAAGTCTATCCAGCTGTGTCTAACTCTTTCAAGTTCTGTCAAAAAGGGTTCATAACCCGAAGGTCGTAGGTTCAAATCCTGCCCCCGCAACCAGAAAGATCAAAGGCTTCCGATTTTCGTCGGAAGCCTTTTTTCGTAAGCGGGATCTTTTTCCCCACTACTGTTCCTGTCCCCAATCCCCATGTCTGTCAGGGCTCCGCGCCTCTACAAGGCTGCGCAGAAATCCCCGTACGCTCTTTGCGGAAGGCACCCGCCCTGCGCCGCTGTCCCACCCTTTTTTGCCGGTGGCGCGCTCCGGCAAGCCTTGTTACCGCAGGAAGATACCGGCCCGGACGACCGGACGGTCTCGTCACGAACGACAGCGTTGACGAAAATACCCTGCCTGCAAAAGAAGGAACCGCCGGACGATCGTCCCGCATGGCGTGCCGCTCCTTCTCTTTTGCCGCCTTCTACTCCTGGTCGAACAGGTCCTCGACACGTTGCAGGGTAATGCCCAGCTCGGAGGCCGCCGCGAACGCTTCCGATACCTTGTCGCTCGGTACGACCATAAAGACATATTCATCGCCGCCCGTATCCCACAGCAGGATCGTCAGGCCATAGCGGTCATGCAAGACGGGGCTGCAAGCGCGGAGCACCTCCTCGGGGTACGCGTCTTCATCATCGCAGGGGGGCAGGTGTTCCTTTGCCCCCGGCGGCAAGAGACAGCACAGGGAGGCGAAAACTTCTTCCGGCGCTTCCTTCCAGTCTACCCAATCCAGGCGTTTCCGGTCCCGCAGGGCCAATCGCATCAACGTAACATGCCAGCCGGTGTAGGCTTCTTCCATATCGAATTCTTCACAGAGCGCGGCGCACTGTTCCGGCGTCGTGGCGGCGGCGTGGATCTTGTCCGCCAGCGCTTCGGCATCGGCAACGCCGAGCAAGGTAAGGAACGTGAGCAGGGCCGGGCGCGAGATGGGCACAGGTGCCGGTATCCTGGGCTTATTCGCATCCAGGAGCATTGCCAGCGTGCGCTCCATTTTGGCTATGACGGCAGGATCAGTGACTTCGGTATCCCGTCCCACCGTCTCATACCAGGGACAGTCCCAGCGCACATAGCGCAGTTCCACGGCATCACCGCAAAGCACCACGAAGTAATAATCAACGGCCCAGCCGGCGTTGACCACTTCCCCCATGCAGATGCTTTTGGGGATATAGAACGTCCCTTTCTCACACACATATTCGGAATCCGTGTCTTCCCCCATATCAATATCGCATTTGGGAAAGGCGTTGACAGCGCGCAACGTTTCTGCGGAGGGGATGGTGCGCGTTCTTTTTCCCTGAAAAAATGCGAACAGGTCTGTGTTTATCATGTCACTGTGATAGGGCCTGCCGCGCAGTCCCCTGGTGGCATAATAGATATGCATGGCTCCCTCCTTGATGAACGTTGTATCCGTGAAAAAGGGACGAGCCTGAAAGACAGACAGCAAAAGACTGTTACCGCATCCGGGAAACCGGCCTTTCATCCTCCGGGATGCTTCCCCGCCAGGACGATGCGCTCATGGAAGTGCCACGCGCCCATGCCCGTGCTGCCGACTTCTTCCCTGCCGTCACCCTTCAGGGAAAGCCTAGCCGAGAATGCCGGTTCTATCAAAAATGTCGGGCATCCGTGGGCTGGCGGCATGTAGGGCCAGCCTGTTTTGCGGTGCCTGCCGGATACTGTCAAAAAAGGATTTCGCCCCACTCCCTCCAGGCTCACGGCCGAAGGCCACGGGTTCAAATCCTGCCCCGCAGCCAGAAAGGAAAAGCCCTTACGATGGATGTCGCAAGGGCTTTTTTTGTACTCTCCTCTTTTCCGTCCTGCGGCAAAGCCCTGTGCTCTGCCACAGCCTTCAGGCTCCCGCCCCAAGCACTACCGCAGCTTCAGCACGAAGCGCGTCCGGGTATCGCTCGCTGCGTCCTTTTTATAGTCAAGGACGGCCCCGATGGGCAGATCCTTCTCGAAACCGAAACGTTCCTTTAATTCCCTGACGCTGCGGGAAGCAATGGCGGAGAACGCCGCCCGCGTCATCTTCCGGTCAGCCGCGACGAAGACGATGTCGATGCCCTTGGCATAGGCGGAGACATCCACGGACGTGATCCCCTTGTCGGCATACCGGGCCAGCAGCTCTTCCTCAAAAGCGGTGAAACGATCACTGTCGTCCACAAACACTTCGGAATCACTGTTCTCCGTAGCGGTATCCGCCTGCGACTCCGCGGACAGGGAGATGCGGGGCAAGGCAGTGGAAAGGGCGCACGCGACCAAGAGCAGGAAAAAGAATTTCTTCATGGCACCTCCGGCCAGACAAAAGGGGAATGGGGCTACAGGATATCGCCGCGAATCGCGGCACCAAGGGCCTTGATGCGGACTGCGGGACCTCTTTGGCCTGCCCCGACCGGGCCACCGGCGCAACATGTCCCCCGTCCGCAACAAGGATCGTCACGATGCTACAAAGACAAGAAGAGGCGCTTCATATCGCACCGGGCGGCAAGGCCGTATCCTGCGACGGTGTCGGCATCCGGGGCATCTTGCGTGCGCCCGGAACCGGAGCAATGGCCTAAAACGCCTCGTACTCCCCGATGGCGCAACGGTCCTGCAACGCGGGCAGGGTGCGCTCCAGCAGCACGCCGTCGCTGTGGCGGGTGTCGTAGCCGTAGGTGACGCGGATGCCCAGGGTCACGAAGCGCACCGCGCGCTCCAGGGCCACGGGCAGGCTGTCCCCCTGGAGGAACGCCCCCACCAGCACGCTGGAGAAGGTATCGCCCGTGCCGGGATAGAAGGCCGGGATGTAGGGCGACTCCATCTTCCAGAAGCGCCCCTGCTCGCGGTCATAGGCCACGGCCGCGCAATGGCCGGGACGGGTCGCCGGGGCGCTGGTGATGACCACCCTGTCCGGCCCCATGGCCGCCAGGCGTCGCAGCTGCTCCTTGAGGCCGTCGGGCGAGATGTCCGGCCGGTAGGGTTCGTCCAGCAAAAAGGCCGCTTCGGTGAGGTTGGGCGTGATGACGTGGGCGTGGCCGATGAGCTGGCGCATGGCCTCCACCATCTCCGGAGTCTGGGTGGGGTCCAGGGTGCCGTTGTCGCCCAGCACGGGGTCCACCAGCGCGAAGCCGCCGGGCTTGAGGAAGTGGCCGATGCAGCGGGCCGCTATCTCCAGCTGGAGCGGATTGCCCAGAAAGCCGGAATAGACGGCGTCGAAGCTCAGGCCCATCCGCTGCCAGTGATCCAGCATGGGCCCCATCTCGGCGGTCAGGTCATGAAAGGTGAAGCCTTCCACGCCGGAGGTCTGGGAAGACAGGACCGCCGTGGGCAGGGGGCAGGTCTGGACGCCCATGCTGGCAAGGATGGGGATGACCACGGTCAGCGAGGCTCGCCCGAAACCGGAAAGGTCATGGATGGCGGCCACACGTTGCAGGGGGATCTCGTGCATGGGTACCTCAGCGGGAAGGGGAGGAACAGGAAGTCAAACTCTGCCACCGGAGGGGCCGTCTTGCAAGCCGGACAGCAGGCAACACCTGTAAACACCCCGTTTTAATAAAAAATAAATAGCCTTATTCTACAAGATGTTACCACTTCCCCCAGCATCCGGCACAGATTTTTCGTCTGTGTTCCAGCCGCCCGGCCCGGCACTGGAAAGAGGACGGAGCACATCACCGGCAGTGGCCGCGAGGGCAATGGTCACAAAAGGCATCAAGACAGGGATGGTGCGGGAGCGGGGAAGGCCCTGCTGGATGGCGGCACTGGAGCCATGCCCGCCATGCCGGAGTGCGTTACGGGCATCGGCAAGAGACGGCTGCCCCTCCTTTCTTCCGGTATGACGGCGGGCGTGCGGCCGGCGCCTAGATCTTCTCCAGCGCCAGCCGGAAGGCGAAACAGATGAAGATGAGGCCCGTGAGCCGGTGCAGCCAGGCCTGGAAGGACGGCCGGGCGAACAGGCGGCGGATGCGGTGCAGCAGGCTGGCCAGCAGCACGAACCAGCCCAGGCAGAAAAAGGCCATGATGCCGCCCAGCTCCAGGAATTGCGGCCAGAGGGCGGCATGCGGGTCCAAAAACTGCGGCAGCATGGTCAGGAAAAAGACCACGGCCTTGGGGTTGAGGGCATTGGTCAAAAATCCCTGCCGGAAGGCCCGGCGACGCAGGCCGCGGACAGGCTGCACTTCCTCTTCCTGCCCTCCGTGACGCACCACGGCGGCCGTGACCTCACGCCCGGCCCGCAGGGCATGGATGCCCATCCAGAACAGATAGGCGGCCCCCGCATAGCGCAAAAGCGTGAACAGGGTGACGGACTGGGCGATGACCGCGCTGATGCCCAGCATGGCGGCCGAGGTGTGGACCATGATGCCCAGCGCCACGCCGCAGGCCGCGGCCTGACCGGAGCTGCGCCCCTCCGTCAGGGACGTGCGGACGATGAGGGCAAAATCCGGGCCGGGCAGCATGACCAGCAGGGCCGCCAGCGGGATGTAGAGGAGCAGGTTTTCCAATGAGACCATGCGTCGTTCCTGTAGGTCGCCCACGATCACGGGACGGGAAACAAAGGGAGGAAGGGCCCTTCCCGCAGGGATGCGCCCTTCCTCCCGGACATACGAAGATAGTGCAGTGACGCGGCTGCCTACAGGCAGGCGCCGATGATCTCGCCGAATTCCTGGCAGCCCACCACGCGGGCGCCTTCCACCTGGGCGGCCAGATCCACAGTGACGGCGCGGCCGGCGATGGCCTTGCTCATGGCGTTGCGGATGCGCTCGGCAGCCGCGGGCACGCCCATCTGTTCCAGCATCAGGGCGCCGCACAGGATCACGCTGCCGGGGTTGGCCTTGTCCTGACCGGCGATGGTGGGAGCGGTGCCGTGGGTGGCCTCATAGAAGGCCAGGGAGTCGGACATGTTGACGCCCGGGGCCAGGCCCAGACCGCCCACCTGCGCGGCCAGGGCATCGGAGATGTAGTCACCGTTGAGGTTGGGGGTGGCCAGGATCTGGTACTGTTCGGGACGCAGCAGGGCTTCCTGGAACATGGCGTCGGCGATGCGGTCCTTGACCACCAGACGGCCTTCCACGGGTTCCTTCTCGGTGCAGGTCAGGTCGCCGAATTCCTGGGCGGCCACATCATAGCCCCACTGGCGGAAGCCGCCTTCGGTGAACTTCATGATGTTGCCCTTGTGCACCAGGGTCAGGCTCTTGCTGCCGGTATCCAGGGCAAAGCGCAGGGCGCGGCGCACCAGGCGTTTGGAGCCGAACTCGCTCATGGGCTTGATGCCCACGGCGGCTTCCTCGCGGATCTTGGTCACGCCGAACTCTTCACGCAGGAAGGCGATGAGCTTCTTGGCTTCCGGGGTCTGGGCGGCGTATTCGATGCCCGCGTACACGTCTTCGGTGTTCTCGCGGAAGATGACCATGTTCACGCGCTCGGGATGCTTGACCGGCGTTTCCAGGCCTTCGAAGTGACGCACGGGACGGATGCAGGCGTACAGGTCCAGCGTCTGGCGCAGGGCCACGTTGAGGCTGCGGATGCCGGTACCCACAGGAGTGCCCAGGGGGCCCTTCATGGCGAAATCGGCGGTGCGCAGGGCGTTCATGGTCTCCTCGGGCAGGGGGGAGCCGGTCTCGGCCGTGGCCTTTTCACCGGCCAGCAGTTCCACCCACTCGATGCGCATGTCCGATTCCTTGGCCAGCGCGGCGTCGATGACAGGGCGGGCGGCGCGCCAGATTTCGGGGCCGATGCCGTCGCCTTCGATCCAGTAAACTCGTTTGCTGCTCATTGTCTGCATCCTTTTCTGTATTCCTGATTGCGGCCGCCGGGGGCGGGCCTGTAGGCAAAAAACGGCGCACCGGGGAACCGGCGCGCCGCCATGCGTCTAGTCTTCGGCTGCGCGGGCTTCCTGCTGCAGGGCCTGCGAGCGCTTGAGCAGCTGCTCAAGCTGGATGTCCACACCGATGACGCCCACGATATTGTCGTCATCGTCCGTCACCGGGCAGGACACGGTGATGACCAGCTTGCCCGTGAACTGGGACTGGTACACGTCCATGATGTGCATGTCGCCGGTCTGCATGGGCATCTTGAACCATTCGCGCTGCGAGAAGTCGAAGCCGATGGGCAGGGCCTCGTACTTTTCACGGTAAGCCGGGTCGGTGATGGCCGCGCACTTGAGGCTACCCTGGGTATCCGTGAGGTAGAGGTACTGGATGAAGGGGTACTCGCGCGAGAAGCTGTCCAGACGGGCGCAGGCATGCTTGCCGAAGTCCCGCAGGTCCTCGTTCTGCGCCAGACGGGCGATGAGGTGGGCGGCCAGCTCGTCGGCCAGTTCCTTCATGTGGTCGAACTCGGTCTCGAACAGTTCCGGCATGTAACGCTGCACCAGGGCCGCCATCTCGTCGTGCGAAAGGTGCGTGGTGCGGCCGGTGTCGTAGATGGCCACGATGGCCTCGTAGATCTTGCCCACGGCGGGGTGCTTCTTGCAGATCTGCTTGCCTTCGGGCAGCTTGAGGTTGACGTTGATCCAGTAGGCCACCCCGGCACGGCCGGTCTTGTCGGTGATGATGATGGGCACGGGACGGCCCAGCAGATGCTTGGTGTCGAAGATGTTGTAGATCTCTTCGTTCTTGGCCAGGCCGTCGGCATGCACACCGGCGCTGGTGGCGTTGAAGTCGCGGCCCACGAAGGGATAGTTGTAGGGGATGTTGTAGTGCAGTTCTTTTTCGAAGAACTCGGCCACCTCGCTCAGGATGGTGGTGTCGGCGGCGGCATCGTCACCGGTGAGCGAGATGTACTCGATGATCAGGGCTTCCAGCGGCGTGTTGCCCGTGCGCTCGCCAAAGCCGAACAGCGTGCTGTTGACCGCGCCGCAGCCGTTGAGCCAGGCCGTGACGCCGTTGACCAGCACCTTGTGGAAGTCGTTGTGGCCGTGCCATTCCAGCCATTCGCCGGGCACACCGGCCTCGTCGGTGAAGGCCCGCACGATGCGCTGCACCGAGCGGGGCAGAGCCGCGCCGGGATAGGGCACGCCGTAGCCCATGGTGTCGCACAGGCGGATCTTGACCGGCATGCCGCTCTGCTGGCTCAGCTCCATGAGTTTCTGGGCAAAGGGCAGGCAGAAGCCGTAGATGTCGGCGCGGGTCACGTCCTCGAAATGGCAGCGCGGGATGATGCCCCATTCCAGGGCCTGCCGGGCCAGGTCAAGATACATGTCCATGGCCTGCTGGCGGGTCTTCCCCAGCTTGAGATAGATATGGTAGTCCGACACGCTGGTCAGCATGCCGGTCTCGTCGAACTCCATGTCCCGGGCCAGCTTGAGGTCTTCCTTGTTGGCGCGGATCCAGGAGGTCACGCGCGGGAAGCGGTAGCCGCGCGCCCGGCAGACGTCGATGCACTTGCGGTCCTTGGCCGAGTACAGGAAGAACTCCGACGCCGTGATGAGGCCCGTCTTGCCGCCCATGCGGTGCAGGAAGTCGAACATCTTGGCCACCTGCTTGACCGTATACGGCGGCCGGGCCTGCTGGCCGTCACGGAAGGTGGTGTCCGTGATGCGCATCTGTTCGGCAGGACGCGGGGCAAGGAGCACCTCGTCGAAAGTCGTGCGACAGATGCTGGTGTAAGGAAAAAGCTCGCGGTACAGCTGGGGCTGTTCCCGTTCCTGAAGCGAAAGCGGGCGAACGCTGCCCGTCTGATGGATGATGCTGCTCATGGAACTCCGTCCGGCCTGAAAAGTGACGTACAATGTAAGGAACATATCCTGTTAGCGACGGCGCGTCAAAGGGCTGGCGGGACGGCGCTCCGGCCTTCGGACGTGTCGAAGGATGCGCCGCCGGGACTTGCCAGAACAGGCAAAATGACGGATTGTACCGCCTATCGGAGCCCATCCTCCGGTTGAAGGAGCTTTTATGTCGGTTTGTGTGCAGTACCCCTCGGCGGGCTGCATTGTGGAATATCTTGAAGGCAATGCCATCCAGATCGCGCTGGTCACCGAACAGTACATCCCCGACACCGTGCTCACCGAACTGGGGGACGCCCTTTCCGCCTACGGCCTGGACCTGAACGGCGACGGCAGCGCCGTGGTGCAGGTGAACGGCTACCAGCTTTCGATGGGCGCAGGCGAAGAGGAGGGCAGTTCCGGCGCCTCTTCCTCCTCCGCTTCTTCCGCCGCCGCGGTGGACGTCTACACCCAGATGGCGGGCCTCACCACCCTCAGCGGCGACATGAACGCCCGCACCAGCCTCATCTTCCTCACCGACGACCCGGAGAGCTTTCAGGCGTCC
>OOCM01001748.1_pt1 | contig 16120 bp, 10 predicted proteins | sample 1671111 | NCBI WGS metagenome assembly OOCM01 (sample SAMN06348123, study PRJEB24527) | human gut metagenome | biome: human gut; feature: ankylosing spondylitis patient; material: feces | host: Homo sapiens | place: China | collected 2015-10 | reverse complement strand
CTACCAAGCTCAACTTAAAAGAACTGCCCAAACCGGTAGAAATCAAGAAATTCCTCGACCAGTATGTGATCGGGCAGGATGATGCAAAACGCTTCCTTTCCGTATCGGTCTATAACCATTATAAACGTTTGTTGCAAAAAGACAGCGGTGATGATGTGGAGATTGAAAAGTCGAACATTATTATGGTGGGTAGTACCGGAACCGGGAAAACGTTGCTCGCACGCACGATTGCTAAGTTACTGCACGTGCCGTTTACTATTGTAGACGCTACAGTGCTGACGGAGGCCGGTTATGTGGGCGAAGATATCGAAAGTATTTTAACCCGTTTGCTTCAGGTGGCAGATTATAATGTACCTGAAGCTGAACAGGGTATCGTGTTTATCGACGAGATCGACAAAATTGCCCGTAAAGGAGATAATCCTTCCATCACTCGCGACGTGAGCGGTGAAGGCGTACAGCAGGGATTACTGAAATTGCTCGAAGGCTCTGTGGTGAACGTACCTCCCCAGGGAGGCCGTAAGCATCCGGACCAGAAGATGATTCCGGTAAATACCAAGAATATTCTCTTTATCTGCGGCGGTGCGTTCGACGGTATCGAGAAGAAGATCGCCCAACGGTTGAACACCCATGTCGTAGGTTATACGGCATCGCAGAAAACAGCGACGGTAGACAAGAATAACATGATGCAGTACATCGCTCCACAGGATTTGAAGTCATTCGGACTGATTCCCGAAATTATCGGACGTCTTCCGGTATTGACTTATTTGAATCCGCTGGACCGGGATGCGCTTCGTGCGATCCTTACCGAACCGAAAAACTCAATCATCAAACAGTACATCAAACTGTTTGAAATGGATGGTATCAAGCTGACATTTGAAGATGATGTCTTCGAATATATCGTCGACAAGGCGGTAGAATATAAGCTAGGTGCCCGCGGATTGCGCTCTATTGTGGAAACAATTATGATGGATGTCATGTTTGAAATCCCTTCAGAGAACAAAAAAGAGTATAAGGTGACGCTGGATTATGCAAAGATGCAACTGGAAAAAGCGAATATGGCACGACTACAAACCGCTTAAAATCAAAGAGTAAGGCTACAGAAAATGATCGTAACTGTATTTTCTTGAAAATATTAGTCGCATTTTGCTTGGTAATTACGAAGTTGTTTATAACTTTGTTTGGCTCTCTTGAAGAAGAGAACATACTTAAAGTTAAACCATGAACTGAATAAAACAACCTTAGTTAAGATGGCAGGGAAGATTAATTTAACAGATGAACTGAAAAAGTATTTCGGATTTAATAAGTTCAAGGGAAACCAGGAAGCGATCATTAATAACTTGCTCGATGGTAAAGATACCTTTGTACTGATGCCTACCGGTGGCGGGAAATCTTTATGCTATCAGCTACCTTCGGTCTTGATGGAAGGTACGGCAATCGTAATTTCTCCGCTCATTGCGTTGATGAAGAATCAAGTGGATGCAATGCGCAATTTCAGTGAAGAAGATGGCGTCGCCCATTTTATCAATTCTTCATTAAATAAAGGCGCGATAGACCAAGTGAGGTCGGACATCCTTGCCGGAAAGACAAAATTGCTATATGTAGCGCCGGAGTCGCTGACGAAAGAAGAAAACGTAGAGTTTTTGCGTTCGGTAAAGATTTCGTTCTATGCAGTGGATGAAGCTCACTGTATTTCTGAATGGGGCCATGACTTTCGACCGGAATACCGGCGGATTCGCCCTATTATCAATGAAATAGGTAAAGCTCCGTTGATTGCGCTTACCGCAACGGCGACACCGAAGGTGCAGCATGATATCCAGAAAAATCTGGGAATGGTGGATGCTCAAGTCTTCAAATCTTCGTTCAACCGTCCGAACCTTTATTATGAGGTACGTGCGAAGACCGCTAATATTGACAGGGATATTATCAAGTTTATCAAAAACAATCCGGAGAAATCGGGCATTATCTATTGCCTTAGCCGGAAAAAAGTGGAGGAACTTGCTGAAATCCTGCAGGCAAACGGTATCAATGCGCGTCCTTATCATGCTGGAATGGATTCGTTGACCAGGACCAAGAATCAGGATGATTTCCTGATGGAAAAAGTGGACGTTATTGTAGCAACTATCGCTTTCGGTATGGGAATCGACAAGCCGGATGTCCGTTATGTGATTCATTACGATATCCCGAAGAGCCTAGAAGGTTATTACCAGGAAACCGGTCGTGCCGGTAGGGATGGCGGAGAAGGCCAATGTATCGCTTTCTATGCTTATAAGGACTTGCAAAAATTGGAGAAATTCATGCAAGGAAAGCCCGTGGCCGAACAGGAAATCGGCAAACAGTTGCTTTTAGAGACTGCAGCCTATGCCGAGACTTCCGTCTGCCGGAGAAAAGTGCTATTGCATTATTTCGGTGAGGAATACCTGGAAGATAATTGTGGTAATTGTGATAATTGTTTGAACCCAAAGAAGCAGGTGGAAGCGAAGGAATTGTTAAGCGCGGTACTGGAGGTTATCAGTACGTTGAAAGAAAAGTTTAAGGCAGATTATATCGTAAATATTTTGGTAGGTAACGAAACCTCCGAAATCCAAAATTACAAGCACAATGAATTAGAGGTCTTCGGTTCCGGACAGGACGAGGATGATAAAACTTGGAACGCCGTTATTCGTCAGGCTTTAATCGCTGGCTATTTAGCGAAGGATATTGAGAATTATGGTTTGCTGAAAATCACGGAAAAAGGTAAGGAGTTCATGAAGAAGCCGGTATCGTTCAAGATTACCGAGGACAATGAATTCGAGGAAGAGGAAGAGGAAGTTCCGGTTCGTGGGGGCGCCTCTTGTGCGGTAGACCCGGTTCTTTATTCCATGATGAAGGATTTGCGTAAGAAATTATCCAAGCGGTTGGAAGTTCCGCCTTTCGTGATTTTCCAAGATCCCTCTTTGGAGGCTATGGCTACTACTTATCCGATCACGTTGGACGAGTTGCAGAATATCCCGGGAGTGGGCGCTGGTAAGGCGAAACGTTATGGCAAGGAGTTCATTGAGTTGATCAAGAAACATGTAGAGGAGAACGAGATTGAGCGTCCGGAGGATTTGCGCGTACGTACGGTCGCTAATAAGTCCAAGTTGAAGGTCTCAATCATTCAGCGGATCGACCGTAAGGTGGCGCTGGACGAGATCGCGTTGACTAACGGACTTGAGTTCACCGAGCTTTTGGATGAGATCGAGGCGATCGTATATTCCGGTACACGTATCAATATCGATTATTTCTTGAATGATGTGATGGATGAGGATCATATCGAGGATATTTACGAGTATTTCAAGGATTCGGAGACCGACGGTCTGGAAGACGCCATTGAGGAATTAGGCGGTGACTATACGGAAGAGGAGATTCGCTTGGTCCGTATCAAGTTCTTGTCTGAAATGGCAAACTAATGGGAGGGTGGCCCGGTTCCACTCTAAAGAAAAAACAAATAAAGAAGCTTATTGTTCCTTCCGAAAGAGATTTATTTTTCCTTCGGAAGGAATTTTGTTTTCGTTCGGATGAAAGTTTATTTTCTTCCGAATCGAATTTTTAATTTCTCCCGTATCGATTTATTGCGTGAAAAGTCGTATATTTGCGCGCAATAATTTTTAAAGCATAAGTTCTATGTCATTTATTGCAGACAGGGTAGTTATGGATGGGTTAACGTTTGACGATGTATTGTTAATCCCAGCTTATTCGGAAGTTCTTCCTCGTAATGTCGATCTCACGACAAAGTTTTCACGTAATATCACATTGAATATACCGATGGTGTCGGCCGCTATGGATACGGTTACCGAGGCCAAGTTGGCTATCGCTATCGCCCGTGAGGGAGGTATTGGTGTGATTCATAAAAACATGACGATCGCCGAGCAGGCAAAGCAGGTCCAGACCGTTAAACGTGCGGAGAATGGAATGATCTATGATCCGGTGACTATCACGAAGGGCAAGCGTGTGGCGGATGCCTTGGCAATGATGGCTGAATATAAGATTGGCGGTATTCCCGTGGTGGATGAAGGCGGGTATTTGGTAGGTATCGTGACAAACCGTGACTTGCGTTTCGAGAAGGACATGAACCGTTCTATCGACGAGGTGATGACGAAAGAGAATTTGGTCGTAACCGGACAATCTACGGATATGGAGGCCGCCGCTCAGATCCTTCAGGAACATAAGATCGAGAAGTTACCGGTGGTCGATAGCCATAATAAGTTGATCGGCTTGATTACCTATAAAGATATAACGAAAGCGAAAGATAAACCGAAGGCTTGCAAGGATTCGAAAGGTCGTTTGCGTGTAGCTGCCGGTGTAGGCGTTACGTTCAATACCTTCGAGCGTGTAGCCGCTTTGGTGGATGCCGGGGTGGATGCTTTGGTGATCGACACGGCACATGGTCACTCAAAAGGTGTGGTGGATGTCTTGAAACAGATTAAGGCGCAATATCCGCATATTGATTGTGTGGTCGGTAATATCGCTACGGGCGAGGCTGCTAAATATTTAGTGGAAGCCGGGGCGGACGCCGTGAAGGTAGGTATCGGTCCGGGTTCGATTTGTACAACTCGTGTGATCGCTGGTGTGGGTGTTCCCCAGTTGTCGGCTATTTACGATGTGGCGAAGGCGTTGGAAGGAACTGGTGTGCCTTTGATCGCCGACGGTGGCTTGCGTTACTCCGGTGATATCGTGAAGGCGATCGCCGCTGGTGGATCTTCCGTGATGATGGGATCTCTGTTGGCGGGTGTAGAGGAGTCGCCGGGCGATACGATTATCTTCAATGGCCGAAAGTTTAAGTCTTACCGTGGAATGGGGTCGTTGGAAGCTATGCAAAAGGGGTCCAAGGATCGGTATTTCCAAGATGTGGAGGACGACGTGAAGAAGCTGGTTCCGGAGGGAATCGCTGCCCGTGTTCCGTTTAAGGGTTCTTTGTATGAGGTCATTTACCAAATGGTAGGTGGTTTACGTGCGGGAATGGGTTATTGCGGGGCTCATAATATCGAGGAGTTGCATAAAGCTCGTTTTACTCGAATCACCAACGCAGGTGTGCAAGAGAGCCATCCGCATGACGTAGCGATCACGCAAGAGGCTCCGAATTATAGCCGCGGTGAATAGTAATACAAGTTTTACGTTTTATAAAAAACACTAATTTAATGGGATAGCATACTTTTCTTGTCGGCTCTCCGTTAGATTAGTGTTATTTTTGTAATGTATATTCGTGCTATGGTAAAAGAATTTTTGATGAAAAAGTTACTTATTTCATTAGGGGTATTCGCTTGTGTGACAGTTAACGCTCAAACCGCATCCGATTCGGTCGTTATGACGGTCGCTGGAAAACAAGTGCCTTTATCTGAATTTATTTTTATCGCGGAGAAGAATGGAGAGGTGGATTTATCGAATACAAAGTCCGTCAAAAACTATGTCGAGCTATTTAAAAATTTTAAGCTAAAAGTAGCGGAGGCGGAATCTTTAGGGATCGACCAGACATCCTCATTCAAAAGTGAGCTGGATGGATACCGGGCTCAGTTGATCGATAGCTATATGTCGGATAAGGAGGGTGAGAAAGCGGCTGCCCGTGCGGTATATGACCGTGGGGATCACTCGGTAGAGTTGACCCACATCTTATTCCGTTTGCCGGAGAAGACGGTCTCCAAAGATACGGTAGCTGTATATCAAGAAGCCATGCGAGTATACGAACGTCTCCAGAAAGGAGAGGATATGGAAACAGTCGGAAAAGCTTTGGCCGAGAAGGATAAGGAGCATGTCGCTTGCGAATATGTACGTTGCTTGCTCCCGATGCAATCCCTAAAAGTGTTTGAGGATGCCGCCTATTCCTTGCCGATTGGCGTGGTGTCTGAACCGGTTCGCACGAAATTAGGATTTCATTTGATAAAAGTCCATAGTCGTAAACCCAATCCGGGGCGGATACATGTCGCTCATATCTTGATCGCCTTCCCGAAAGATTCCGCTATTCAGGACTCATCGGCTTTTCTGGCAAAAGCGCAAGCTATCTATAAGCAAGTACAAGAGGGAGCTGATTTTGGCGAGTTAGCGAAAGAATATTCTGGGGATGCTGCTTCCGCTAAGAAAGAGGGAGTATTACCTTGGTTTGGGGTAGGCGAGATGGTCCAGCCTTTTGAGCAAGCCGCTTTTGCGTTGAGCAAGCCGGGTGATTTATCCGAGGTGGTGGAAACTCGTTTTGGTTACCATATCATTAAGTTGATCGATAAGAAGGGACGCCCTTCGTTTGAGGAAGAGGAAAAAGCTTTGTCGAGACGTATGGGGCAGGGTGAACGTAACTTCGAGTTATATAAAGCTTTCGACGATCGTATGAAAAAAGAATACGGATACGTTTTCTATCCGGAAGCCTATGCGGAGCTGCAAGCGTTATGTAATGATTGTTTCCCCACGGACGAGGCGTTTTATGAGAAAGCGAAGGATATGAACAAGACGCTTATGCAATTGGATGGAAAGGATTTCCCGCAAGCGGAGTTCGCTTATTATATCCAACGTTGTCCGTTCTCGACAAAAACGTATGCGGGTGATTTTATGCAAGAGATCTATGATTTGTTTATCCGCGATATCGTAACGACCGCCGAGCGTAAGAATCTGGAGACAAAACATCCGGAGATCCCTCATTTGATGCAGGAGTACCGGGATGGGATTCTGTTGTTTGAGGTCAGCAACCGGGAGATCTGGAGCAAACCCTCCGCCCAGCAGAAGGTGTTGGAAGCGAAGTGGATTGCGGATTTGAATAAAAAATATCCGGTGACTGTCAACTGGAAATTATTGAAGAAACTAAAGAAATAAAATAAAGATAGATATGAGGATAGTCTTCATGTTCCTAACGTTCGTTGTGTTGTTGGGTGCCTGTAAAGGTTCTCAGCCAGCTGATACTACGGATGTCTTGGTTAGCGTGAAAGGACGTACCCTAAATCGTTCGGAGGTGAATAAGCTAATACCCCGGGGGATTTCCTCCGCAGATAGTCTGTTGCTGGCCGAGGGCTTTACCAAGAAATGGGTAAAGGATGTATTGGTGTACGATGTGGCTTTGCGTAACTTAGGGGATGAGAAAGAGGAGGTCGATAAATTGGTAGAGGAGTACAGGCGTTCCTTGGTTCGTTACCGTTATCAGGAACGATTGGTGGAGGAGAAGCTGAAAACTGATATCCGGGAAAGTGATAAATTAAACTATTACGAGGAAAACCAGAAAAAGTTTATCTTGGATAAAGGCTTGATCAAGGGATTATTCTTGAAAATCCCGGTTGATGCCCCGGGACTTACCGATGTCAAAAAGTGGTACAAATCCACAGATGTGGCCTCTTTAGAAAAAATTGAGAAGTATAGTGTGCAAAATGCCACGATTTATGAGTACTTTTACGACAAATGGGTTGATTTCGATGAGGTAATGGATAATATACCGATCCATGTGTCGAATCCGAATGCGTTTCTGAAGGCGAATAAGTATGTTGAGGTGGCGGATAGCAGTTATTGTTATCTGTTGAATATCAAGGAATATTTACCTTCCGGCAGTGTGGAGCCATATGATTATGCCAGTTCGCACGTCACGGAAATGCTGGTCAACCAACGAAAAGTTGAATTCTTGAAAAAATTTGAAGACGAGTTATATAACGATGCGATCCGGAGCGGTGACGTGGAATTCCATTCCGAGCCGTGATCTCTAATTTTATAAATGGGTAGACATGATGAAAAAGATTTTAAGTGTATTCTTTCTTGCCTGTTGTTCTTGCATTGTAATGGCGCAAGACAATGTGATCGATGAAATTGTGTGGGTGGTAGGAGATGACGCTATTTTACGTTCGGATATTGAGACGCAGCGTTTGTATAATCAAAACGAGGGGGTCCGTTTGGATGGCGACCCGTATTGCGTGATCCCGGAGCAGATGGCGATACAGAAACTATATCTGAATCAAGCTAAGATCGATAGTATTACCGTGAACGAGAACCAAGTGATCCAGAGCGTGGATCAATGGATGAACATGGCTGTGAACCAAATCGGGTCTCGCGAGAAATTGGAGGAATATTTCGGTAAGAAATTTTCCCAGATCAAGGATGAGCGTAAGGAGATGGTGCGGGAGCAGCAGGTAGTGCAACAGATGCAGCATCAATTGATCGGCGAGATCAAGCTGACACCTTCCGAGGTGCGTAAATATTTCAGCCAGTTGTCTCAGGATAGCCTGCCGAACATCCCTACGACTGTAGAGGTGCAAATCGTTACCTTGGAACCGAAGATTCCGTTTGAGGAAACAGACGCCATCAAGGCCCGCTTACGTGATTTCACGGAGCAAGTTAATTCCGGTAAGATGGAATTCTCTACGTTGGCTCGTTTGTACTCGGAAGATCCGGGTTCGGCGTCTCGAGGAGGGGAGTTAGGTTTCATGAGCAAGACACAGCTGTTGCCGGAGTTCGCGAACGTTGCGTTCAACTTGAAAGACCCGAAACGTGTCTCCCAGATCGTACAGACGGAGTATGGTTACCATATCATCCAATTGATCGAGAAGCGTGGAGACCGTATCAACTGCCGCCATATCTTATTGAAACCGAAGGTTTCCGATAAGGAGTTGGCGGATGCTACCACTCGTCTGGATTCATTGTACAATGATTTGCAGGCGAATAAGTTCACGTTTGAGGAAGCCGCTACATTCGTCTCTTATGACAAGGATACACGTAATAATAAGGGTTTGATGGTAAACCAAGATTACGAGAGCAGCAATATGGGAACCCCTAAGTTCGAGATGCAAGAACTTCCGCAGGAAATCGGTAAGGTGGTATATGGCATGAAAGTCGGAGAGATCTCCAAGCCTTTTACCATGTTGACGAACAAGCAGAAAGAGGTAGTAGCTATTGTTAAGCTGAAAGCTCGGACGGAAGGACATAAGGCGAATTTGGCCGATGACTTCCAAGCTTTGAAAGCGATCGTAGAGGCTAAGAAACGTGAGGAATTATTGAACGACTGGATCACGAAGAAACAAAAATCAACCTACGTGCGTATTAGTGACGGTTGGAGGAATTGTGATTTCAAATATCCGGGTTGGATTAAGGAATGAGACTAATTAACAGGTTATTTCTAGCGCTCTTATCGTGTGCTTTATCGGTTGGCGTATTTGCGCAAACGCAAGATAGCACGGTGGTAGCCGCCAAAGATAGTGTCGCTCCCAAGAAGACGAAGGTCTTTTTGGAGCATGCGAATACGCTTTCGTTCGATAAGGAGAGGAACGCCGAGGCTCAAGTACTGAATGGTGATGTTTGTTTTCGCCATGATAGTTCGTATATGTATTGCGATAGCGCATATTTCTTTGAGCAGACCAATTCCTTGGAAGCGTTTAGTAATGTCCGGATGGAACAAGGGGATACCTTGTTCGTGTATGGAAATTACCTGTTTTACGATGGAAATACCCAGATCGCTTATTTGCGGGAGAATGTCCGCATGGAGAATGGGCAGGTTACCCTGTTTACGGATAGCTTGAACTATGAGCGAATCCCGGATATCGGATATTATTTCGACGGAGGTCTGATTGTCGATTCCTTGAATCAGCTCTCTTCTTTTTATGGGCAATATTCGCCTAGTACGAAATTGGCTATCTTCAATGATAGCGTCCGTCTGGAGAATGAGCAATTCACGTTGTATTCCGATACCTTGCATTATAATACGGACTCGAAGATCGCCACGATCCTCGGACCATCCATAATCGTCTCGGATAGCGGCACGATCTATTCTTCCAGAGGTTGGTACGATACCGTGAATAATACCTCTTTGCTATTGGATCGTTCTCAGGTGGTTTCCGGCGACCGTATCTTGACGGGCGACTCTATCGCCTACAACCGGGAACTGGGTTTTGGGGAAGCGTTCGGTAATATGAGTCTGCAAGACACGGCGCAGCATGTCATGCTGGAAGGCCAATATGGCTTTTACAATGAGAAGAGCGAGTATGCTTTCGCTACGGATAGCGCCCGTTTCTTGGAATTCAGCCAAGGGGATACATTGTTTCTGCATGGTGATACCTTGAAGATGACTACGGTGGACTCCCTTTACCGGGAAGTAAAAGCTTATTACGGCGTCCGTTTCTATCGGACGGATATGCAAGGTGTTTGCGATTCGATGCAGTTTAATACAAGAGACTCTATATTATATATGTATACGGACCCTATCGTTTGGAATGAACAGTATCAGATCTATGGGGATACGATCTTGATATTTATGAATGATAGCTCGATCGATTTCGCTCACGTGAAGCAATTCGCTTTCGCAATACAGCAAATCGATTCTACCGCATTCAATCAATTAAAGGGAAATGACTTGAAGGCTTATTTCGAGGGACAGGTCGTGAATCAGATCGATGTGTCGGGCAACGCCGAATCTATATTTTTCCCCTTGGAGAAGGACGGTTCGATGGTCGGCATGAACGAGACCAAAAGCGGTTTCCTTACGATCTGGCTAAAAGACAATAAGTTGGATAAACTGAAAATCTGGCCGACTCCAACAGGTACGATGACCCCTATTCCTGATTTGAAGCCCGACCAGAAATACTTGAAAGACTTTTATTGGTTTGATTATATCCGTCCTAAAGACAAGGATGATATTTATCAGGTCGTGAAAAGAAAAGCTCAAGATGCTCCGAAAAGAAGCAATAAATTCGTACATTAGCGTCGTATTCATAATTAATAGGTAAAGCTATGGCACTTTTCTCGTTTTATAACATGCGCAAGCCGCGTCAATTTGATCATAAGCCTATTTATTGGGACCCCCATAAGGAAGCCTTGGAGGAACGTATAAGCAAGGTCAAACGTGAAATGGGTGTAGAGGAGCCGTTGGAGGAATATAAGCCGCATATCAAGGGAACTTTCATTGAAGGTACCTCGCATCTGAAGAAAAGCGTGGGGCGAGGCGAGGATTCCCGGGCTCGTAGGTATAAGAATGTGAAACTGGCGGTGGCCTTGGCGGTCTTGGCTGCTTTCTTTTGGTATTTGTTCTGGTAATGAGCGATATCATTCATTTACTTCCGGACCATATCGCCAATCAAATCGCGGCGGGAGAGGTGATTCAACGTCCGGCCTCTGTCGTTAAAGAGTTGGTCGAGAATGCGGTGGACGCTGGCGCTTCCAATATCCAAGTGAACATTAAGGATGCGGGTAAGACATTGATACAGGTGATCGATGACGGGAAAGGTATGTCCGAGACGGATGCTCGCATGGCTTTTGAGCGGCACGCTACTTCTAAGATTTCTACGGCCGAGGATTTATTCTCTTTGCATACGATGGGTTTCCGAGGTGAGGCATTGGCCTCTATCGCCGCTGTCGCCCATATAGAGTTGCGTACCCGGGCTAGAGGGACCGAGCTTGGCACTTGCCTATCCATCGCGGGTTCCAATCTGGAGAGTATCGAGCCGGAGGCTTGTAACGAGGGAAGTATCTTCTCGGTAATGTTCCCGCCCGCCGGAAATTCTTGAAGTCGAATGAGACGGAATTCCGGAATATCATCAATGAGTTCGAGCGAATCGCCTTGGTGAATCCGCAGGTGGGTATGTCTCTTTATCATAATGATGCGGAGATATTCAATCTGCCCGAGTCGGGGTTACGTCAGCGCATCATTAATATATATGGTAAGAGTTTAAACCAGAAGTTGCTCTCTCTGGATGCCCAAAGTTCCATGGTGACTATTTCCGGTTTCGTGGGGCGTCCGGACTCGGCGAAGAAGCGAGGGGCATTGCAGTTTTTTTTTGTGAATGGTCGTTATATGAAGCATCCTTATTTCCATAAGGCGATCATGCAGGCCTATGAGCAATTGATTCCTGCCGGGGATATGCCGAATTATTTTGTTTATTTCACGTTGGATCCCTCCTCGATCGATGTCAATATCCATCCGACAAAGACGGAGATTAAGTTTGAGAACGAGCAACCGATCTGGCAGATCTTGATGGCCGCTACCCGGGAGGCGTTGGCTAAATCGAGCGCTATCCCTACGATTGATTTCGATGTGGAGGACGCGATCGATATTCCTGTTTACAACCCGGTCAAGAAAAGTGAGCCTAGTACTTATAAGGCCCCGAAAGTGCAAGTGGATTCCAGTTATAATCCGTTTGACACTACTTCCTATAAAAAACCGGAATTCGATTGGTCTAAATTATATCAAGGGTTTGAGAACGACCGAGTGGCTGTCCAACGGGAGTCCGAGACTTTCGAGGATGCCCCGATCGAGGAATTGCCGGCCGAGGCTTCGGATCCGGAAAAACTGTTTACGGAGGTAAGCAATCCTTGCTATCAATATAAAGGGCGATATATCGTGACATCCTTGAAATCGGGTCTGGCGATTATTGACCAGCATCGTGCGCATGTGCGTATCTTGTTTGACCAATACCTGTCGAATATCCGTCAGCAACAAGGTGTATCCCAACAAGTCTTATTCCCGGAGATCGTAGAGTTTACCGCTGCTGAGGCGGCTGTACTGCCTTCCTTATTGGAGGATTTGTGCTTCGTCGGCTTTGATCTGAGCAATCTGGGAAATGACAATTACGCGATCAATGGCCTGCCCGCCGGTATAGAGAACCTTGATCCGGTAAATTTGGTAAAGGATATCGTGGACCGGGCGATCGAGACCGGATGCGCAGTGCATGAGAAGATCTGCGAGGCCATCGCCTTGTCTTTAGCCAAAGCCGCCGCTATCCGTCCCGGCAAATCCTTATCCTTGGAAGAGATGGATCATCTGATCGCCTCCCTGTTCTCTTGTTCGGACTCGAACCTGACCCCGGATGGAAAGACGATTATCTCCATGCTGACAGATGAGGAGCTGGAGAGAAGATTTAAGTGCTAGGGATGGTTTCGATGACATAGGTTTCACGGCTGCATTTACATTTAGGTCTCCCGGACATGCGGCCCGGAAGCAGGCGTGGAACACATCTTCCTCGATCGGACGTTTATAGAAAGCCTCATTCGATCGCATGATCGCCTCCTCCTTTGCGGAGGTGAACCAATGGCGCTCTCCTTTTTGTAACTCGTTTTTCAGCTGGGCGTAGATTTGATCATGCTCGATACCTTCGCAATTAATCTTGCTTTGCACCTCCACGCATAGGAAACGGCGGCTTCCAGTGGGGTCGCTTAATAGGTTCTTCTGGTTCGTAGTGCCAATAAATGAGGCTAGGCGGGGTAGGGGGGAAATGCTTGGCGTGTGCCTTGCGTACGTTCATTCCGGCCATCTGCATCCAATTTTTCAGTAAAGCCATTTTACGGTCGGACAACCGGTTGAACTCATCGAGGTTGATGAGTCCGAACAATCCAAGCTTCTGCTCCATTTGCGTCGAGCCGCTAAGGTCTACGCTATCCGTGTAATAGCGGACTAGCGAAGAAGGCATCAGCGACTTGCAAAAGGTAGACTTCTGACATCCTTGACGCTCGCTGACTAAAATGGGAGCCAAGCTATTTGCGTGCATTCGGTCCGAACCCATCCATTGCGAGGCCAAGGCGAGCATCCAGCGATGAAACCCTTCCACCCATAACGGTTCTGAGGAGACCCGTCGTGCCAGATCGCTTACCCGGTCTTTCCCGTCCCATTCGGGTAACCACTCCATATATTGCCGGAAAGGATGATACTCTTTTACTTCTTTTGAATATACGAAACGATTCACATCCCGATCCCTGCAATCGATCCCCGTCCGTCTTGCCTCCATGCAAATGCTATTTAGGTCACGTTGCGTCACCGGATAGAAGCGATCCGTTTCCAATTGTTTGTATCGATATTCAGTCTCCTCGCTCAACAAGTTGAAGTGGAATTCGATCCGTTCTTGGAGGAAAGTCTCCAGACTCTTTTGAAGGATAGAGTTGCTGTCGCTCGATCGTTTCGCTTTACCTTCGTTTGGGTGTGGTACGGTGATCGACCCGTCCGGTTTTAAGAAGCGAAGCCATAATTGGCCTAAAAAATCCAATACAGTTTTCATGACGCTATGTTTTAGAGGTTGTTTTTACTGTTTCATTTTGCGGATATAAGCTGTTAACTTGCGTTTTTCCAAATGTTTATATTGTCATTTGAAATAAAAGTAATCTGTGCGAAATACTAGGGAAAACTATTGTTTAAGTGGTATGGATGTAGTACCTTTGTTAAGTGCTTATAATCTTTTCACCTATGTGAAAAGAACGTATCACAATCATGAAACGATCGTTTCACATAGGTGAAAAGATCATATCACCCTTGTGAAATGACTAATAGCATACGATGTTTCGATGAATAACCTTTTAATCTCATACTAGATATATGGCAGCAAAATATGACTTTTACAAGACTCCGGTATCGAAGGACAGCACGAAGCGTCCTCGTTTTCACGCACGTATCGTATCATCCGGCACGATCGATACGGATGATCTGGCCAAACGTATCCATGGACGGTGTACCGTCACGCCGGCAGACGTAGCCGCCGTGCTTATCTCTTTAAGCGAGGTGACAGCGGAATATTTGCGTGAAGGAAAACGTGTACATATCGATGGGTTGGGGTATTTGCAAGTCACGTTGCAATGCCCGGCCGTACAATCCACGCACGAGATACGTGCGGAGTCCATCCGTTTCAAGTCCGTGGCTTTCCGTCCCGAGGTAGAGCTGAAAGATAGCTTGAAGACGATGACGCTGGAACGAGCCAAGTACAAATCCCATTCCCGCCAATTGGAGCCTGATCGTATCGACCAATTGCTCGCGAGTTATTTTGCCGAGCATGAATATATGACCCGTGTCGCCTTCCAGCGGCTTTGCGGCCTGACGAGCAGTACGGCCAGCCGCCGCCTGCATCAATTTGTCGAGGCGGGTAAATTGCGTGATATCGGCACCCGCCACCAGTCGCTTTACGTGCCAGTGAGGTAAATAAAGATAGTGAATGTTAAATATTAATAAATACGGCTAGGGCCTACCTTGCCAAACGGGAACAAATATGTACCTTTGCACCGTTTTTAGTGCGGAGTATACGAAAAAAACAGGCACAACTTATTGATTGTCCGAAAATAATGCGTAACTTTGCGGCTCGAAATAGGAAAAGATTAGATAAATAATAATAACACATTCAAAGTTTAAAAAAAGAAAGAAATGCCTACAATTCAGCAATTAGTTAGAAAAGGAAGGGAAACTTTGGTGGAGAAGGGTAAATCACCCGCATTGGACGCTTGTCCTCAAAGACGTGGCGTTTGCGTACGTGTTTACACTACGACTCCGAAGAAACCTAACTCTGCAATGCGTAAAGTAGCGAGAGTACGTTTGACAAATGGTAAGGAAGTTAACTCCTATATTCCGGGAGAAGGACACAACTTGCAAGAGCACTCTATCGTGTTGATCAGAGGTGGTCGTGTGAAAGACCTTCCGGGAGTTCGTTATCACTTGGTTCGCGGTACATTGGATGCTGCTGGTGTAAACGGTCGTTTACAAAGTCGTTCCAAGTATGGTGCTAAGAGACCGAAAAAAGGTGCTGCTGCAGCTCCGGCAAAAGGTAAGAAGTAAAAAAAATTAATTGACAGGAGTTGTTTATGGGTTGTTCCCGAAAAGTTGAGTAAATGGTCGTGAGACCGTTGAAGACCGGTAAGGGCAGCGAACGAACAAATTCGTAAACTAGAAGAGATGAGAAAAAGTAAACCAAAAAAAAGAATCCTGTTACCGGACCCGAAGTTCAACGACGTGTTGGTTACCCGGTTCGTTAATGATTTAATGGTAGATGGGAAGAAGTCTATCGCGTTTAGAATTTTCTATGATGCAATTGACATCGTAGACGAGAAAATGGCCAAGAAGGAAGAGAAACCCGCATTGGACATCTGGAAGCAAGCTTTGGAGAATATCACTCCGCAAGTAGAGGTAAAGAGTCGTCGTGTAGGTGGTGCAACATTCCAAGTGCCGATGGAAATCAACCCGATGAGAAAAAGAGCTATCTCCGTGAAAAATATGATATTGTTCTCTCGCAAAAGAAGCGGAAGAAACATGGCAGAAAAACTAGCTGCTGAAATCATGGCTGCATACAAGGAAGAAGGAGCGGCTTTCAAGAAGAAAGAGGATATTCATCGTATGGCTGAAGCCAACAGAGCTTTTGCACATTTCAGATTTTAATTGAAGGGATAAGATAAATGGCAAAGAGAGATT
>OOCM01001747.1_pt1 | contig 16126 bp, 12 predicted proteins | sample 1671111 | NCBI WGS metagenome assembly OOCM01 (sample SAMN06348123, study PRJEB24527) | human gut metagenome | biome: human gut; feature: ankylosing spondylitis patient; material: feces | host: Homo sapiens | place: China | collected 2015-10 | reverse complement strand
CCTGCGAACGTCTATGACTGGTTAAAAAATGGACGGCCCATTCCTATAAACCATTGCGCAAGAATAGAGAAATTCACCAACAACCTCGTTTCATGTGAAGAACTCGCGCCTAACTTCCGGTGGAATGAACTTTGGAATATTTACGAGTTAAGACAAGAAAAAATAAACAGGGATCGCGCTTAGTTAGCCGCGAGATCAAGAATAAGGTGTAGCAATGAATTTGAAAGACTATCGTTCGTTTCTAAAAGAAGCTGGGGTTGCTGATCCTAGACGGTATTTAGCAACCGAGCTGGGGCTTTCTAAAGCGACGATTAACTCTTACATCTGCGGGCGTCGTTTAATTTCACCCGAGAATTGCCTGACATTGGTCAACCTTTCTCGTGGACACCTAACTTGTGAAGAGTTGCGTCCCGATATCCCTTGGAAGTTCGCTCAATTAGATAGAAGTAACGCTGAAACCGGCAGATTAAAAAAAGAGATTAAGCAGTATTTGAGCTCCCCCGGAGCAGAAGCATTAACCGCTTGACCTCAGGTTGATCCTGAAAGAGTTGAGGCAAAACATGATAAACCTAGACTTTCACACAGCCGGTTTGCTTTTCGTCACGCTACTATATTTGATAGTTGCGGGCCATATCATTGTTTTGTACCTTATTTGTTGTTTTTCTCATTCACTTGAGATTCAAGTCATCATCCATAAAGTCAACGCTTGTCTCTTAGTTTTTCAGGCAATTTTAGCGGCAGCCCTTATAGGTCTATATATATGCCGTCCCGATCCCACGTCTTCGTCGGATCAGGCAGATGACAGTAAGCTTTTTGAACTACAGACGCCTCCCCCTGTAGAACTTCATAGGAGAGGGTAAAAATGATGTTATTTTCTGAACTCAACATCGTTTCTATTTCTATCTCTTTTGTCGTTCTGGCTTTCATAAGAGAGGCTAATTGCAACGACTTCTTAAAATCATTGTTTACATTAAACAAGCCATTTTTTACGGCAATAGACATCAGCAGACAATCTCTGTCCCCGGCTTTGACTGTCACGCGTACTCTAGTTTCAGGGTGTAAAAAACCTTCTATCGGCATTACGTACAGTTTTAGGCCTCGCTTGAAAGCCAGTTCTTCTTCACTTGCTCTTGCAGTACGCCACGAGGCCCTTGCAGCAAAGATTGAAATGCATACCGAGATAAATGACAAAACTATTGCAATTAAGTCGTGCTCCAATTTTTTACTCCGGGTATTGGGTTTGGATTTTTGTCTGACAGCTCAAATTTTACCCAGTACACCGGAGACCAATTTCGTGAGGATGAGATGATGGCCGAGCAGAAATTCTTCTTCATCCTTCTTCTTTCCGGCCTTTGCTGTCTGGCAATTGCACCTTTATTCCTGTTCCGAAACAGCGAAAGAAACTCAGTGTCTTTAACCGCACCCGGACTAATGCTTATCGGCATTGCGTTTGTCCTTATCGGCTGCTGCGGTTTTGTGGGACTGGACAGTTACGGGGGCTGATATGAAAACGATTTTCTGTTTTTTATCAAATCAACTTCTAAATGTTGGAAAAACTTCTTTCTCCTTGGGAGGAATTCCAAAGCGTTCAGTTTTGGTGGAATTACTTAACATATGGCTGGGTGATTATTACCACTCATTTCGACCTAATATGTCTTGTTTACATCTTAAAAGTGAAGTCGAAACTGCCGAAGTGTTTTCAGGGAGGGCTTCTGTCTCGCTTGTTTCCAATGGATACAGAGACATTTCTTGTGCTGTTTTCAGGCTACTTTTTGGTGTTTGTGGTCATTCCACTGTCAGTTATTGCAATTCTGAGTTTCTGAAGCTCTTCGGCTGCATCAACAATAGCTTTAATAAGCTGCTGTTGATTCTTACTGTTCTCCGCGGATACATAAATAGCAGCGAAACCGGCAGCACAAGAACCAAGCGAACAAAGAAACAACACCATGTTCCTTTGAGCTTCGTTGCCGTAAAGGATAGCTATCGGTACAAGGGACAAGGCAAGAACAAAAAACAAACCAGCAGAGATAAAATTTTTTTGGAAAATACCCTTTTTCATCTTTCTTCCCTCCGGGAATTGATTAGCGATTTGAGTTTGGCAACTAAATTCTATTCTTTTCCTCGGAGGCCCAATTTCCTCGGACTCTTGGTAAGCAAATCGAGACAAGCACACTACCCCCGCTTGTCAGATTCGCTAAAGAGGTCTTCAGCGCTTTTAAAGTTTCTGAATTCTTTGGTGCCATTTTCCTTCGGGTATATAGATCCTTGCAGGCACCTCTTCTCTTTTTTCGGGAACAGGACTGATTTATCAGCGGCGCTGCTTTTTATTCCTGATCGGAGGCTCTATGAGTAACTTAAGCCTCAATCAACTAAGACCTGAGCAGGTCTGTGAACGGCTCGGCTGCGGTAAAACCCAGTTATACAAATTGGTAAAAAACGACCCGACGTTTCCGAAACCGATTCAATTGTCCAGTAGATGGACATTTTGGTACGAGTGTGAAATAGACGCTTGGACGATAAAAAAAGCCGCTGAGCAGCAAGGCTTAAGCGTTGAAGCGATGACGGAACGACTAGCTAATGCAAGCGCTTTTTCCATGAAATTCAAAGAATTGATGGCAAGCTGAAAATGAAAACAACAATCTCAAATCCCAAAACATTACTAGCCTTGGCCGCCGTCAGCGCCCTGCTGTCCGGCGCGGGTTTCAAAGTGTTGGCTGATACGACGGATTATTCTCAAATCCCGGGTATGCCGAAAATCGAATTGATGACCGGCAACGATCGCTGGGGATGTGAAGTCCTACTCTGCTTAGCCAATCCTAACGGACCTCGTGCTGTTTCTGAGTGCCGTCCTCCGATTGACAAGCTGTTTGACTGCCTTTCTTGGCGTCACCCATGCAAGTTTCCGTCCTGCCCGATGGCCGGAGACGGCAACTATGCAAAGCAGCTGTCTGACGGATTCGATCCCTGCATCCTTCAAGGGATGGAAGACGCTCCTCAAGGTTGGATTGTTGAAGGAAACATTAACGACAACAATCAGTTCAAAACTGACCGTCGGAAAAACAAACTACTTAGAAAAAATAATGCCAGCTACAACTGGGGCGGTGAGCATTACTTCAAGGCAACCGAGGACTCTCCCGGACATTGGGGTGGGACTAAGGCGTGCGTAAGAGGATACCAAGGCACGGCCTATGAAAGTTACACCTGTTATGACAGCTCGGGAGACAGCAGCAGTTCTTCCGTTTGCTACCGCCCTGTCCGCGTTTATGAACAGGTGAAATGGCAGAAGTATCAGTCCAGACGAGCCATTGATGTATTCATCAACGACAAAAATTGGACACGAGTGCATTGGTAAAGATCAAAGGTTCATCATGGTTGAAATAACTGCCTCTGACATTTATTGGATCGGCGCGATGGACAAGATCTCCCTTGGTCTTATTTTTCTAGCATGTCTCTCCGCTCTATTAATCATTTGTGCCATCCAGATCTACTCCGGAGCCATGGCTTTATTCGGAGCCCTTCTTGGCATAGCTTGTACTACCGCCTTCATATTTATTCCAAGTTCTCAGACTATGGCAGCAATGAAGGTCCTCCGGCAATCGTCAACAATCAGCGAATACAGGGGATCTCAGAGAGCACTGTGAAACTAACAGAACAGTTTCTGAAAGAGAATCTGGAAACATTGAAAAGCAAAGAAAAATCGGGAGATAAAAAATGAGAATCAATAATGTGGAATACCCGAATGTTTCCATCCGCGTCATCGAGTCAAAACGCGTTGTGGGTCTTACCGGGCCGAAGTCGATTCCCCTTTATGAAGCAAATATCAAAAGAGGCGCAGTAATCCAGAAAAGAACTTCTGAAAACATAGCCGAACTTCAGGACTGGATTCTTTTGAAGGTCGGAGGCCGATTGCGATCAGCGTAACAGTTAATGCCCGGAAGCAGACGGCCTGATTGACAGGCGCGGTTGCATCCTTGGCGGGACAATGCAGCCTCCGGGCACCAATTATTCTAATCGTCCCGCCCCGTTGAAAGAACGGTGACAGTTGATCTTTCGGTTCATAACAGTCTGCACAGAAAGTCCCGCCAGATTTTTTGAAATAAGAGTTATGAACAACAGACAAATCTCAAGGTTCGGACTTTCCTTCTTCAAGGAAGGTTCGGCTTTTTGCACCCTTTTTCCTCCTCAGTTTTTTTAGGAATGGGCTTCCTTCCCAAGCCCTTTCCTAAATCAACTTCATTCCTTAAGGAGGAAAAAATGGCAGAAGCAATTCACTTTCAACGTGTGACTATCCATCTCAAGAACGGAACAAATCTAGTTCTTGACCTTAAACCCGAAGATCATCAAACGGTCGATTCGCAGATAACCGCTTTGCAAGATGTCTTGGCCGATCCCGAATCCCAAGAGAAAGTTTTCCAGTTCCGGGGAATTCGCGGCGACAGTTGGATTCGCATCAAAGAAATCGTCGCTTTTGATGCCGTCCCCCTCATTTTTACGCCGGCTGAAAGAGAAAAAGCTAAGGCCGAATAAAAAGCACATCCCCGAGGAGGAGATATATGAACAAAATCTTTAAAAAAATTTGGAACAAACGGCGGGGATGCTTCGTCGCCGTTTCCGAAGCGATGTCTTCTGTTTGTCAGGGCAAAACAAAAGCTGTTCTTGCAGCTTCGCTCCTGCTGGTTGCCCAAGTACCTGCATTTGCACTGGTGACTATCAACGGGGACGTAGTAGGAAAAGACCCACAATTCCAATTCCAAGGCCGGGGTCCTGCACTGGCCGATAGTCATACCATAAATGGAAATTTAACTTGGAACTTAGGGCGAGAAGGGGATTTCAGAAGATCTTTCCTTTGTGTTTCTATTGGGGCAGGCTACTTCAGCTCTCTCAGTAACACATTGATTGTGAACGGAAATTTCAATATCAATAACAATTCATGGGTACACATCGCTCATAACGGTGACGAAGGGGGAAATATCTATAGTGCCTTGAATATTTCCAAAGATCTAAACATTTCGAGTGACTCCGAGCTTTCTCTAATCAGTAATGGGGGAAGCGGTAACGACCCAACAATTCACGCAAGTCTTAATGTCGGAGGAACCGTTTACAACTCAGGACGCCTTATTTCCTACGGTGGGACTCAAGCGGGAAGAACATACGGATCGTTCTCAATCAACAACCTAGTAAACAACGGTACATTTGTTTTTGACTCTCCGAACGCCTTAAACGGTACTTTTAATAATATTACGCAAGCCGGTGGCTACTTTCAGCAAGGTGGAACAAATGACTTCCACATTAACGGTACTCTGACAGTCAGCGGAGGAACGGTTGGAAATAATGATGCAATTGTTGTAGGGGCCGATCAAGGTAAGTTTTCCGTCGGTCAAGGTTTGAACTTGGCTGGAGGTGCCGTTGGGAATTTATCTGTCCTCACTCATGTCGGCGGATCAGTTATGGTTTCGGCCGGTTCTTATGGGATCGGGACACTGAATAAGTCCAATGGCACGCTTACAAACAAATCCACACTCACTGTAAGCAACTTTAATCAGTCCAACGGAACGACGACCAACAGCGGAAACTTGACCATTGGAAACGCTAACTTGGGCGGTACTCTGAACAGCACAGGTACTCTCAATCTGACAGGAAACGTCGTTACTCGCGGCAACTTGACCAGTACTGGTAACCTGAATAATCGGGGCAATTGGACAGAAACCAATCGTTATACAATTGCAGCCAACCTTAACAATTCCGGTAGCGTTAATTTTCAGAACGGATTCGAGTTCAGCAATGGACGCTTAACCTCCTCAGGTACTGTCCAAACGAATAATGTCTTTGACGTTTTCGACAGCATTGGAGAAACTGGACAGCAGGACCTCAATTATGTCGGGCTTGGTTCTTCCGTTCCGCAGGAAGTTAAAACAAGTCTTACAGACTTTTTCCTGAAATATTTACCTGGCAAGCTTGCCCAGAACTTAATCAGTCACGCCTCGTTTACGGGTGGAAAAGTGGTTGTCACCGGAGTGGAACTCACTCAAACACAAGCTGACGATCTGAAAAAGGCATTTAAAGACAAGTTTGGAGGTAATACAGCTCTTGAGTTCCAAGGCACGATAGCGGGCGTTTCACATGATGATAGATTAACCATCGCAAAAACCAATGAGCTTTATGACAACGTAGAGCACCTGCGCGATGTTATTTTCGTTGATCGCAAACTTGAAGGCGAAAACGGAGCAATCGTTGTCGGAGATTCCGGTTTGCGAAACAACACAGGGTTCACAGGCATCAATGAAGCAACCGGCACGACCATCCAGGACGGAAAAGAGCTAACCCTTATCGGCGGCAAATCAGATGGTACAGGTAATCGCTTTACTCTTGCCGAACGTATTATCAGTGCGGTTGGTGACGGAGCAAAGCTCATTCTTGGCAGCTTGGGAATTAAAGACTCTTCTGTCTACCAAGGACAGGCCGAACAGGTTCATCTCTCTGATAAGGGAGAACTTAAGGTTGCCGCCGGCGATTACCTCGTCAAGAACCTTAATTCTTCAGGCGGAAAGACCACTGTCGATAAAAATGCTGTTTTCAACAGCGAAAACGCTACCTTCACAGACAAAGCAGTCTTAGAGAACAATGGAGAAACGGTTCTTGGTACTTTGACAGGTTGGAACGGTGCTGAAGTTCACAACAACAGCAAGCTAACGGTCAACGGTATCACACAATTCGGCGGCAGATTCATCAATAACGCAAACGCCAAATTGGTAGGAACTGCGGACCTGGACGGTACCCTCCAAAACAGTCAGGGTGCTTCTTTAATCGCGAATACCGTAAATGTCAACGGAACACTGCGGAATTTCGGTTACATGGAAGCGCTGGATAATTCAACAGTATTCGGCACTCTTGAAAATCCGGGAGAAATTCGTCTGTTCAATACGGCCATTGGTTCGCGCGGCGAAGGTGACATTGGCACAATCGGCAATACTTACACTCTTAAAGCAACCGGTAAAACTCAAGTTTCCGGTCTGATTGCTAACGCTCAGGGTGCAGTCGCAGAGTTTTCAGGAGATGATGCCGAGCTGTTGATTCTTGATGGCGGTGTAGTTTCCAATAATGGCACGCTCATAGCGGATTCACTAATCGTCAATGACGGCGGCTATTTCATCAATGGAGACAACGCGCAGCAAACGTTCACAGCTTCTCCGTTGCGCCTCAGAGCCGTCGCAAGAGCAGTTGCCAGAGCAACAGAGCAATTAAAGAATCTGACGGTTTCCGAAGGCGGAACAAAGACAAATAACGGATTGGCCTACTACGGTACAGGTACGATTGCGGGTGAATTTATCAATGCTACAGGCGCCGAAGCTTTCGGCGGCGTGTCTGACATTTTCGTTGACGGCAGCGGATTAGGTATTACTAATACCGGCTCGATCAAAAATGCAGGTACATTTACTTTCGGCGGTACTTTGAACAATTCCGGCTCGATTACCGGGGACGGTCTGATAGTGTTCAAACGCGCGGGTCTTGGCAACGATACCTTTACGAATGCCGGACAAATCAAAACCGGAAGCCTTGAGGCTGACAATATTAAATATGTCCAGACGGCAGGCAGTCTTTCGAGTGCTTCGGGTTGGTTCAGCAATTCAACAGTTGATCTGACCGGCGGAACGATTGAGCACACTGTCCTCGGTTCCGGCAACACCTACAATCTTGGCGCGGGCTCCGGTTCCAATGACGCGGCAACATTCACCGTAGGAACACTGGACAGTTCCTCCTATGTTGAAATTCGTCGCGGCGCCACTCTGAGAACCGAGCACATTGCGATGAACGGCAATAAGACAACCAATTTGGTAGGCGGTCGTTTGTCCACAACTTTGGATCAGATCTTTACTGATCTTGATTACAGTACATTAAATCTTGATGCAGTAAATCCTGAAGATAAAGTTGAAGTCAGCAGCAATCCTCAAATCGTCACGGGCATCGGTAACGTTATCGGTTCTGTTGCACAGGGTATCGCTTTTCAATGGGGCACTGTCGCGTTTGACGACGCCTCCTACAGTGCTGCTCTTGCCGGTGATGCAGTTAATAAGCTCGTAGCAATCGGAGATGTTCCTGCGGATCGCCGCGGAGAACTTGAAGTTGCATTTAACGGCAAAGCTGCTGAGAGATTTAATGTAGATCTCGCAAATTCCATTAGAGCCACTGCCGACGGAACTCTAGCCTACGCAACCTTTGCTAATGAAACGCTTTCCAATGAAAGCGCTGCAAATCCGGGCGCAACTTCTTTGGTTATAGGTGTTAATGATCGTACAGCGGTTGTTGTTCCGACTTCCGGTACGCCGAACGTTTTAAACCAGTCAATGGGGTTTATGAACGTAACCGGCGTTTCTGACGGCCTCTATATTAATAGTGGCAGCCACTTCGTTTTGGTTGGTCAGGCCCAGCCCAATCCCAATCTCGCTCCGGTGGAATTAGCAGACGGTGCCGTGTGGGTTGGCGGCAACAAAAACATTGACGGTTCCGTCACTCCTTCCAAACTAACACTTGGTTCTTACGGTTCTGCTTCTGAAACAAAAGGCCATCTTGGTGAGTTAAACATTGGAGTATCCCCTGCGAATCCCGCTCTCGGAGGTGCCGGTGGTCAGGTGATTGTCAAAAATGGCGAGTTCACTGTTGACGTGCTGAACAACGGCTCTGCCGGTTACGGCAATGATAAAGAGGGATTGGTTATCGGCAATGCCGATGACACAGCCACTCTGCTGATTGTCGGCACCTATACGGCTGTTGACGGCAGCGCGATGAGCAATCACGGTATTTTCAAAGCTCAAAATATTGCATCCCGCAACACCAATAATTCGTTTGTTAACTACGGAACCTTTGAGATCGGTACTGCCGACATCAGCGGCTACGTGGAAAACAACGGTCAAGCAGCCTTTAATGAGCTGACACTACGCGAATACGGTTCTGTTAATAAGCAAGGTGCTGAACTGACAGCCGGAAAACTGACTGTTTCCGGTAACGCTCTTGCCGGTGCTTCGGGAACTTACGGCATTCGTGGATCGCTGGAAAATCAGGGCAAACTGTCCGTTACGGATGAGCTAACTGTTGCCGGTGATATGACCAACAGCGGCGAAGTGGACATTGCAAAACTTACCGTTCAAGCCGCAACACCCGTTCAGGATGCAACGGCGGGCAGCTTCATTAATAACGCACTTGCCAAAGTGGATTCAATGCTGACAGAAGCAGGATCTTTTGTCACGAATGCTGCGGATGCTGTCCTGACAATTGCAGGTCTTAAAGGAGCCTCCGAACTTAACGGAACCGTTACCAATGACGGAACTCTCAAAGTTGACGGAACTGCGAGCGTGACGGTTGCTTCCGGTGAACTCAACAACAACGGCACAATGGAAAATACCAATGCGCTGAATGTCACAGGCGGCACGGTTGGCAACAACGGCTCCTTAGCTTTGAACGGTTTGAATATCACCGGCGGTCAGGTACAAAATTCTGCCCAAGCCGATCAGTTCAAAGACTCAGGGACAACTCAGATTGAAATGGCTGACGCCTCCGACGTCGGTATTGCCAATGAAGGGCACCTTGAGCTTTCAAACCTCATGTTACTGAAGGGCATGATTCAGGGCGGTTCCGTCGGTTCTAAGGATGTGACTCTGGCAGATGTCCGGCAGGATGCCTCGATTGAGGCCGAAAAGGTTCAATTAAAAGAACTGAACAATGCCGGTACGGTAAAAGTCATTGAATTTGCCGCTACCAAGACCGAAAATACAGGCACCGTTGAGGCCGGACACCTCGTTTTAGCTGAGAACGACCGCTTCCTTAACCAAGCAGCCGGTTCAGTCAAGGCCGATCAACTGGTTCTTAACGGCGGAGAATTTGTCAATGCCGGTGGAAACACCTCGGATATCGCTCTGACGCAAATCGCGACCGGCGGTCAGTTCACTTCCGATGGAGACAGCAACCTTCAGAAGGTTGTGTCCAACGAGGGAACGATTAACCTTAACAAGGGCAATCTCAATATTGCCGAGCTCGATGCAAAGAACTCCGTCTATAACCAGTTGGGCGGACACTTCAAGGCTGATAAAGGATTCTTTGCAGATTCCACGCTCAACATAAAGGGCGGTATTTTTGATGCTTCCGAAGTTCGCGATTCCGAAGGTAACGTTACCGGTCTCCTCGGCAATAACACCGTTAACATCTCCGGCGGCAATAAGACTCCGGTGATTGATAACGAGGATTCTGCGGAAGTTAAGTCCCACTACAAAGATAATTTAACGCAGGTTATTGCGGGCGTAGTCAACAGCGACACAACGGTCAACATTATGGCGGGCGGCGTCCTCGATGTTGCCAAGATCGAACTTGACGGAAAAGCCGATAGCATCAATCTGAAGGGCGGTGTCCTTCAGACGAGCGCGGATCAGATCTTCGGTTCAGTCACGACTGAGGCCATTCGAATCGACGCGGCAGATGCCGAAACAGGCACCGTACAGCTTCCGACCACCGTGCTTTCTGCTACTACCGTTGGCGCAGTTAAAGATGAGATCAAATCCGGGCTGAATGTCGAAAGCGGCAATCTTGCTCTTGACGACGATTATTTCAGCGCTTCTTTGATTGTTAGCGTCACCGACAAAATTGCGAATGCATTTGAAAACGCAACAAACCTGACGATCAATTTCTTAGGGCAGATGACTGCGCCTTTCACCATCACAACTGCAAACGATTTGGAAAAAGAAGGACTCGATGTCGTTCTGAACCCCGGCATTGTGCTCAACACGACGACTCTGCACAATGAGTTTGCGGATGAGTACAACAAAGACACTGATGCTTCTCAGACGATCAAAGGTTTGATCATTGGTGCCGAGTCCAATGATCCGAATACCAATTCGATCAATATTAGTATGGGATTCAAAGATGTCTCCCATACCGATAAAGTCACAATCGAAGGCGGTAAAGAATTGGTTCTTGTCGGCAATGCCGTCAATGCAATTCCTGAAGGTTCTTTTGGTGATGATGCCAACAAACTGCTGAAGGATTCCACCGACGGCGGCTCCATTGACGTGAATAACGGTACGTTTACGTTCGGCTCTCACGGCGGTGTTACACCGACAGTCGGATGGATTCTTTCCTCCAATATCGGAGAAAACGGAGCTTTGGAAGCCAAGAACGGCGAATTTGCAGATTGGACTATCGCAAACAACGGTAATGTTCACGTTCACTCCAATGCCATTTTGCACACCAACAGCCTGACCGGCAGCGGTTCGACCGTTAATGAAGGAAAAGTCTCTCTGGACGAAAAAGACGGAAGTCTTCCGGTCTTTGATGTCACCGGAAATTTCCTGAATAAGGGCCAGAACTCCGTCTTGGACGCTTCCAAGGTTGACAAGGTAACGGTATCCGGCACACACGCCAATGAAGGCAAAGCCAATTACAACGATATGCTGATTGCCGAGGGTGGCAGCTCTAATAACAGCGGTACGGAAAAAGGAAACATCCTCACCGTTGAAGGAACTCATACCAACTCCGGTACGTCTACTTGGAACGGTGTCACCGTTGCCGATAAGGGCAAAGGCGAAAACGCAGGCAAGCTCGATGTCGGCACTGTGTTCGATGTGATCGGTGAGTTTGTCAACAAGGGCAAAGACGCTGTTCTTGATGCTACCAAGACAGCCGTGACAACTGTTGCGGGTCTGCTGCGCAACGAAGGAACGGCAAACTATGACGATATGACCGTCGCTTCGGGCGGTACGTCGAACAACTCCGGTTACGAGAAAGGCGACATCCTGACGGTTGCCAACGGCGGTCAGCACACCAACAGCGGGACGTCGATTTGGAACAATGTCACGGTTCAAACCGGAGCAACTTCAACTGTTGATGTAGGCGGCAAGGAAACAATCAACGATACCTATGACATTGCGGGCAAACGAACCAACAAAGGCGAAGTTGACGCAACGAAGGTTGCCAATACTCAGGTTTCTGGGTCACTCGACAACCAAGGAACCTCGAATTATGACGATATGACCGTCGCTTCAGGCGGTACCTCGAACAACTCCGGTTACGAGAAAGGCGACATCCTCATCATCGAAGACGGCGGTGAGCACATCAATTCAGGAACCTCGATCTGGAACAACCAAACCGTTCAGGTCGGAGGCTCGGCCACTACCGAAGAAGGAGGCAAAGAAACCATTAATGACAAGTATGTCATTGATGGTGAGAAGACGAATAAAGGTGAAATTGACGCCACCAAGGTCACCGATACCCTTATTTCCGGGACACTCGACAATCAAGGCAAATCTGAATACGACGATATGACAATTCAGGGCGGCGGTACGTCGAATAATTCCGGGTACGAAAAAGGAGACATCCTGACGATTGACCCGGACGGCGAACACAATAACTCCGGCACGTCCATCTGGAACAACGTTGTTGTTGCGGGCGGCGACGTGAACAACACGGGAGATATTGAGACCGGCAAACTCACCATTGATGACGGCCTCGTCAAAATCGACGGCGGCAGCTTGAAAGCAGAAGAAACCGACCTTAACGGCGGAGACCTTGTTATTGGAAACGACAGAGAACCGATCGAGGAAAACCACGTCAAGGCTGAAATCAATCCGAAGAACGACGTGATCGACACGAACATTTACGTGAAGAATAACGGCGACTTGAACTTGGGACCCACAGGCGGTCTTGATTGGGCCGATTCCATCGGATCTCCGACCGTGCCGGGCGGCACACCGAGCCGATTGGTTATTACTAATAACGTGACAACCGGTCCGGGAGGAGGCATTGCCGTAGGCCCCAACGTTTGGACAGATAAAGACAATCATGTCCAGATCGGAAACGGTGATTTGTATTTTGCCACAGACTCTCTGACGGTTATTGACAGTTCTATCCTGACTGACGGTAAGAGCGCATTCAATACCACAAGCGATATTGCGAAAGTGACTGTCGAACCGGGTGCAAACCTTGTTTTAGGCAATATTGAAGAAGTCGGCGACTACACGATTGTCAACGGCTACATTACGGGCGGAAACGAGACTAACGGAATGTGGACCGGCGGCTGGACAGGCGACAATCTCTACGCTCTGCCTCAAGACGGCTCCGGCATCAACTGGATTCTGACGCTGCACAACGATCCGAGCAAGATTTGGGTCAATGCAACGCTGGCCGATGTCCGCACTGTCTATCCTGACATCGCCATTCCCAACATTGCTAACGACGATCTGCTGCACTGCAAGAGCGGTGACGCAGGAGCCGAATTTGTTTGCCGCGTTCTGCGCGATAAAGAGCTTGATGTTGCTGGTAAGACCAAAGTCATCAACTCTGTAGCAAATATCGCCTTTGCGGGCGGCGCTATGAGCGTTTCCATAAACGACCTCAACACGGCTGCCGACTCCATCGAGGGCAGAGTTTCCATGCGGAACGAAGCCTTTACCGAGTACGGTGTTATGCGCGAATGGGATCGCGGAAACGATCTTTGGGTCGATGTTATCGGAGGTAAGCAGAAGTACAAGAGCCTGAGTGCCACCGGTATTTCTAAAGCCGGATTCGATACGAACGCCTACGGTCTTGTTATGGGCTATGACCGCAAGTTTGCCGGTAAGTCCGTCATCTTAGGCGGCGCTTTCAGTTACAACCACGGTTCACTTGATTCCACCGGCGACGTGCTGAAGACCAAGAACAAGTATGACAGCTTCGGTCTGCACGCTTACGGCGCTTACGCTCCCGTCGATAGAGTCAATCTGATCGGAACTTTGAGCTGGATGCACAACTCCTCTGATATTACACAGTCGATTAATGCAGCTGGATTCAACAAGGCCGATGCTGATGTCAAGACAAATCTGTTTAGTCTCGGCGCTCGAGCCGAAGCCAATCTGCCGGTCGGCAAGGCAAACGTAATTCCTCACGCAGGACTGCGTTATGTGTGGGCCAAGTCCGGCAGCTACGACACCAAGGTGGACGGTAAGAAGGTTTGGGGCAACACACCGGACGCTACCAATACTTTCCAGCTGCCTATCGGTGTTGCGGTTCGAGGCGACATTATGACCGTTTCCGGTTGGAATGTTCGTCCGCAAGCTGATCTGACGTTCATCCCGCAATTCGGGGATACCGAACAGAAGACGAAGCTCAGCAATTTCAACGGTGTCAGCGACAAGCTGTCGGGAGAATTTGCGGGCAAATTCGGCACCAGCGTCAATCTAGGCGTACAGGCCGATAAAGGTCCGACAACGTTTGGTGTCCGCTACGGATTCACGGCCGGCACCAAAGGCAAAGCAGACCATGCCTTCAAATTTGAGTACAGATACCGCTTCTAAAGAAAACCCTTTGCGGGGCGCTCCCGGGTGCCCTGCAAAGAATTCAAAACACTAGAAAAAGGTACTCATATGCATACGACCCAACAAAATCCAACCACTAAAAAATGCGTTGAAATTCTTGCCCGCAACACCCGTGAGGCGATGGTCAGAGACAAATACGCCTCCGGCATTGAAGAGGCTAAAAAATGGGGCTTTGTCGAGAACACTTGGGAAGACAAGCAATTTCAAGAAGCAGACTGGAACGCCTTTGTAGAAAAAGCAATGGAAGGTGATCCGTGGGAGGGGCACGATGGCAAACAAGCATTTTGAAGAGTTTGCTCAGGACTGCGCAAATAAATTGGCTTCCCAAATCGAAGCCGGGAAAGCTCCATGGGAACTTGGAGGAGTGCCTGCTTCTTATCCTGTGGATGCCATTAGCGGGAAACCTCTGCAAGGCATCACGGCGCTGCAACTGATGGTCAGAGAAAAAACATCAGGCTTTGAAGACAACCGCTGGCTGACTCCCTCTCAAATTGCAGTTTTAGGTGCAAGTGTAAAGAAAGGAGCCAGAGGAGTTCCGAGCGTTGCCTGGAATCAAGGATTAGAGGGAGAATTCAAACCTACCAAGATTCCACAAACGTATTACAACGTTGAACAATGTGAGAACTTCAAAAAACCTCTGCCTGAACTTTTGCCTATTGAACAGCAACCCAAGGCTCAGTTCGAAGACATGTGTGCTCTGCTTGGCTATACAAACAAAGGCAGTGTATGGGGAAGCGGCGTTAGTGCCTATGTCAACGGTCGTAACGAGCTCATCCTAGCCCAGAGAAGTTCTTATGAATCGGGCGGCAGAGATTCAGATAAAAAATATGAGTTGTCCCAGCTCCGTGCGGCTCTGGACGGAATCCGCGCAATCACAGACGCGAGAGTTTACGATAACTTTCAGGGGTTGCTAGAGAGCAAACACACCGACAAAGAAACTTCGTATTTCCTGCGTGAAAATTTCGCCAGAGCATTCATGCAGTCCCACATCGGCAGCAAATTACCGAGAAATCAGAATGACTTCACTACGGAAGAAATTATTGAACAGAATAAAGACATAGCTGATCTTATTCGGTCTCATCCAAGTATTCTGTTTGAGGCCGCCGCCGATGCCTCTAAAGTCGTCAACCACACTATTGAAAAAAGCGAGCAAAAATACATCCTTGTTGATTTCGAGCGGCAAGAAGTTAAACGATTGACTGCCGCTCAAAGCAGAGACTATGTCGCTCAGGAACTCAATCAATTAAAACTGTCCGGGACAATCCTCCACGACCCCGATTTTCGAGAGCTGCAAACAAATCTGCATAAACAGGGGTATTTTAATCCGTACCAAACATTAACTAAGCCGCTTTATCCCGATCAAAAATCGGAGGATTCTCTTTGCAGAAAGATTAACCACTGCGGTTTTGCATTTGTTGAAGAGAATCGACTCACCAAAGACAAAGAAAACTTGTCTTACGAGAGCTTAAATCTCCTAAATTTAACTCATGCTCGAAGTCCTCGTTTGGGGAGCCTGACTGAAGATGCCTTTAAACAATCTTTAATCGAGAATGGAATTGGATTTACAAAGAAACAGATTGAAGAGCAACTGAACAAATTCGACAAAACTGCTCAAGCAGATACTTCAGATGCGTTGGCTCTGTGGGACACGCTTTCTTATGACAGGCGCAGAGGGCAAAACGATATTGTTACGCGAGTGAGTTGTTTGGTTGTCAATTATGACACCAACCGCATTGAACAAACGACAATAGAAAACGCTGTCTCAAGTGCTTTAAAACTTATTGAAAACTGGG
>OOCM01001745.1_pt1 | contig 16130 bp, 14 predicted proteins | sample 1671111 | NCBI WGS metagenome assembly OOCM01 (sample SAMN06348123, study PRJEB24527) | human gut metagenome | biome: human gut; feature: ankylosing spondylitis patient; material: feces | host: Homo sapiens | place: China | collected 2015-10 | reverse complement strand
GGCTTCGCCTTTTTGGAACTCCCCGCATAGCGGGGAGTTTTCAGTCTTAAAAAAATAAAGCCCCCGGAGCTGATCCGGGGGCTTTCGCGCATCATGGTTGCGGCGTCTCTCACGCGCCGCCGGGGCGTTTCACCTTTTCCGGGGGCAAACGCCTATCTTTCGGCCACGGCCTGAACGGCCGGGGCCATCGAGTTTTTCTCTGCAAGCATGATGCTGGCGCCGGGATGGGTCGTTGCCACGCGCACCAGCGCATCCTGCGATTCCTGAAAACTGGCATACGGACCGATGGCCATGACGCCGTCGCTCACATGAAGAAGCGAAGCCGCGTCATACAGGCCCAGGCAGATGAGGCGGCGCAACTGCTGCGCCACGGCATCGGACGATGTCTGATCGTCCGCCAGTCTGACAAAAAAAGCCTGCGACCCTGACAGAGGACGTCCCTCACGGTCTCCCACGATTTCGAGGTTCACTCGGGAGATGCCGGCCTCGCTCAGACCGAGGCTGTCAGCTGCCGCATACGACAAATCGATGATTCTGTTCTTGACATAAGGACCGCGGTCGTTGATGCGCACAATCACGCTTTTGCCGCTGTCCAGATGTTCTACTTTGACCAGAGTGCCGAGAGGAAGCGTACGATGGGCCGCCGTCATGGCGAACATATCGAAGGCTTCCCCCGTAGCGGTGGATTTCCCATGATGCCAGGGGCCGTACCACGAGGCCACGCCCGACTGGGAAAAGGCATCCTGGCCATAAGCCGACGGCAGAGCAAGAAGCAGGCAGAAAAGCCATGCCCCCGCAAACGCCATCAGACTTCGGTAGGAAGATGATGTCATGCAGACTCCGGGTTGAGATGAAGTCACGCCGCCGATCTGTCTGCGATCCTGGCAGCGTGGAGCGGAAATCGCCCTTTTTCCTCAGCCCGCCGCGATCACTCCCGGAACGGGGCGCGGCTCCGATGCGCGAAGGCAAGCCGAAAGTCCATCCTGCGGGGCCTCGGGGAGCGGAGGAAAACGACGTCGCCGGTCACGCCGTGAAAGGCATATCCGACGCCGTACACGTCTCATAGGGGGATAAGTATCTCATCCGGCAGAAGATATGTCAAGCAGGCCTGTACAACGCCTCGATTTCTTCTCTAAGACTATAATATTCCTCTGTATGATTCCGTCATTTTTCCGTCTCCGGCGGGGGCGCCCTCCGCCCGGCAGCTTGCGTCCGGATGCCTCTCGTACTACTATAAAAAACCATTCCAATGCCGCAGGTAGTGCCATGACACATCGGTCCCTTCGTTTCGATCCGCAGGATTATCAGCTTCTCTCCATGATCAACCGAACAGTGAAGGACAGCCGGAAGGGACTGCCCAGTCTCATGCCGCAGCTGAGTCCTTCGGGCATCATGGAGCTGGCGGTGCCGGTGGAGCTGCGCATGGCCTCGGCCGTGCTGCGTCTGCTCGACACGCTCGCCCAGGGGCAGGCCGACGACAGAATCGAAGCCCTCACCGCCCTGCGCGACGAAGTGCTGGTCATGGCGCGCACATCCCTTCGCATCAATACGGGACGCGTTCTGGTTCAGCTCATGAAGGAACTTGTGCGCGCTCACGGCGACTTTGAAACGCAGCTGCGTCTGGCGCATGACTTCCGGCAGGCGGCAGGCGGCCGTCATGCCGTGGTGCGCAGGCTTCTGCACCGCTACTACATGCTGGAAATGCCCGAAGACTGGAATCAGGCCGTGTTCGACAACCATGTGCACGACGCCAACACCAAGGGCCGCAAGAACGCCACGCATCTCATCATGGACGCCTGGCTCAAGGGCATACGGTCGCTCACGGTCATCTACTACAACTACGTTTCCCCGGAAGCCGCAAGCGAACTGATCCGCGCCGCCAGAATCATGGGCATCACCGTGCGCATAGGCCTGCTTTTCCATGCGCCGTACATGGGCCGTCTCGTGGATCTCATCTGGATTCCCCGCGGCTTCACCAACGACGAAGACTTCATCGCCTTTCTGTCCACCCCGGCCATGTCCACCCTGATGAACGAAGGCCGGGCCGCCACGCGCTGGCTGGAAAAACGCATCATGCGCATACTCGATTACTGGAACGCCGTGGAGCGTCAGCGTCTGGTGCCGCTTCTGCATGCCATGCCGGAAAGCCTCGATCCGCATGAGTTCATGCTTTTCGTGGGCTACGGACAGGCGTCGCTTCTGCATCTGGCGGAGTTCATCCACAAGAAGCTGTTCCCCCTCATGGAAGAGCGCGCCGCCGCCCTGCGTGCGCAGATCGAGGATCCCGCCAACAGCGACGAAGACAGATTCGTCCTTCTGCACGACCTCGAAGAGCTGGACGCCTTCACGACCGAAACCGTGCTCGCCCGCCTGAACGATCCCGAACTGTTCCCGGAAACTGCCGCCCTGCAGAACTCCTGCGAATCGGCGGACTGCCCGGATCTTCTGAATCAGACGCCCCTGCACCTTCTCACCCGCCTGTGCGATCTGAAGAGCGGCTGCCGCATCACGCTGAATCTGGCAGGCCTCAACTCCGAAGACGTGCTCAATCTGCTCTGGGACTGCCAGGGCCGCATCACGCATCTGGAGCTGTTCAACCTGAAGGACTGGCAGAACGGCGACATGGAACACCTGCAGGCCATCAACGAGCTGCAGCGGGCCATCAATGCCGGCAGCGTTCCGATGCTCAAGCAGCTCATCATCGCCATGCTGAGGGATGCCGCGCCGGATGCCTTCACCGATCTTTCCGAAGACGAAAGCTTCAGCACGCCCCGCGGCAGCGCCATGATCCACTCCGCCGACGCCTCCCGCTCCCCGCGGATACGCAAGCTGCGCATCATTCTTCAGAACATTCCCGTGCTCTGCGGCTACTACCAGACGGCCAAGCTGCGCGCCACCATGGGCACCGATTCCACGAGCCGCCCGGGCCACCGCTACGGCATGGGACTCGCCTACCCGGAAACCCTGCCGCTGCGCGCCCGCAGGGAACTGAACGATCCGGGCCGCTCCGCCCACCTGCTTCTTCCCCTGCGCACGGAGCTTCTGGAACAGGTCACCTACAGTTCCGACGCCCCGGACGAAGAACCCTCCCGGCTGGCCTCGGCGCTGCGCAGGATTCCCGGTCTGCGGCACTTCGGGCAGAGCCGCCACACGGAGTGGATCCCCGTGTCGGAAAACACCATCGTGTGCAACAGCGGCAACTGTTCCATAGCCACGGCCGACGTCGGCTCCATCCGCGGCAACATCATCACGCTCGGCGGCACGGAGTCCCACATGACCAACGGCTTCATGCCCGCGCCGAAAGAAACGCAGCGTCTGGGAGAGGCCTGCCACTACGTCAACACGGCTCTGGCCAACACCCTGCGCGTTCTTGCGGGCTTCATTCCCGCCTGTCTGGCCTTCCTCTGCACCCAGACGGGCTGGCTGGCCTGGCTCGGCGCGCCCCTGTGGTTCCTTATTTCCGGCCTTCGCAACATTCTGCAGGCCGTGCTCGGCAGCGGCGGACTTCACCGCTCGTCGGTGCTGCACTGGAAAAGCTACGTCAGCTGGTCGGCGCTTTATGTGTCGCTCATGTACAACGGACTCTCCGTCGTTCTGCTCGAGCCTCTGCTGCGATGGCGCATACTGGAACAGGGCATGGGCATCAACGCCGTCAACGCTCCTGTGATCACCTACTCCGCGCTCATGGCCGGATGCGGCATTTTCAAGGTGTTCGCCCATCTTCTGCGGGGCTTTTCCACAAAAAGCATTCTGGCGGACATCGCCTGCACCGTGCTGTCTCTGCCGCTGGCCCTTTTCCTGCACGCCGTGCTGACGCTCGGCATTTCCGCGTCGGGCGGCGATCCTGCCGTGCTCGCAGCCTTTTCCGTGTTCGTGGTCAAGCTGGCCTCGGATACCGTCATCGGCATCGTCGACGGCATAGCCGACCGGGAACGCAACATCCGCAGACGCATGGTGGACTACAGCAGCCGCCTGCATGAAGCGCTGGCGCTCTACGGCAAGCTTGAGGAGCTGTTCCCGGAAAAGAACGTTATGACGCTGCTCGACCGCCCCGACGTGCTGCCCAAAACGCTGAAGAGCATTGATCCGCGCCTGTGGGTCAGCATGGTCATCAACGCGCTCGATCTTATGTATTTCTGGTTCTACCAGCCGCGCGCCAACTACGCGCTCGACATTCTTCTGCAGCGCTACTCCCGGAGCGAACGCAAGGTGCTTCTGCGCATGCAGCAGATTCTCATGCTGGAAAAGGAAGTCAGCCAGCTGCTCGTGAACGGACTCGTGGGGCGGAACTTCGCCGCGCCTCTTTCCTTCTATCTGGCCAGAAACGAAGAATACCTGCAACGGATGAAGGCCGTGTGCATACCGCCCGAAGCTGACAAGAACCGCTAGGCATCCGAAACAAACAGCCCTCCTGCCCTGCGTCGTCGCCGCAGCGAACCGCTTTCAGGCGATGCCCGAAGGCGGTCTGCCCTCGTTCGACCGTCGCCCTGCCCCGCCGCGGAGACTCCTCATGACGCGGGGGGCGGATTCAGCCGCCACGCCTGCGCAACGTCCTACCAGTTCTCCAGAGCATTCAGAGAGGAAAGAGCCGCGTAGAGAATGATGCCCGCCGACGTGGACAGATTAAGACTGCGTATGCAGTCCTTCACGGGAATGCGCACATGGGCGGCGGCCAGCGCCTGCACGCTTTCGGGAAGTCCGGAGGATTCCGGTCCGAAGAGCAGGCTGTCCTGCGGCGTAAAGGAAAAATGCTGCACGCTCTCGCCGTGCCGCGCGCTGGTGGACACCAGACGACGTCCCGCGCCGTCCGCCTGAAGATAGGCCTCAAGCGCAGGCCAGACCGTCACGTCCACATGAGGCCAGTAATCAAGTCCGGCCCGGCGAAGATGCCGATCGTCGATGCAAAAGCCCAGAGGCTCGATAAGATGAAGGCGGGTTTCCGTACCCGCGCACAGTCTGGCGATGTTGCCGGTGTTCGGCGGAATCTCGGGATGATACAGAACGATATGCAGCATGGAGTCGGGCCTGCCCGAGCGCATGGGAGCGCCCGGCGGAGAAAAGACGAAAGAAAAACGCCCGGGCCGTTAAGCGCGGACGTCAAACAAGACGGCAGAACCCGGGTTCTGCCGGACTATGACTTTTCGGAACAGGAAGCTTCTTCCGCTTCCCGCGGCATCAATGATGATGACGACGGTTGGGAGAACTCTTCTTGATGTAGGTGAGGGCGCAGATCACCGAGATAAGGCCGATGAAAAAGAAAAGAAAGTCCATGACGCTCTCCTGGGCTTGAAGGGGAAGCCGCCCCATGAAGGCGGACAATACTTCTTCATCATACGCGCAAGCGGGCCTTTATGCAAGGAAAGAACGCACTCTTCCCAATAAAAACACCTCTGCGGCAGAGGCAGGAAACTCACGCCCGGAGCGAAGCGGAGCACGCCTGAGCCGGGCGCGGAGATTGCGGGGGAGAAGCTCCTGCGCTATCATCATGCCCTTCACCTTCAGCGCTACAGGAAGCATGCCATGATACGCGTCGATCTTCATACCCATACCAATCACTCCCATGCCCGGGACAGCGTTCGTCAGATGTTCGAGGCCGGACAGGCCCGGGGCCTTCTCGTGCAGGGATTTTCCGAACATTCCCCGCGCCCCGAAGGCTACGACTACCCCGAAGAGTACCGCGCGCATCTGGCCGCCACCTTCGACGACTACATTGCCGAGGTTTCGCAGCTTCGGGAGGAACAGCAGGAAAAGGGCATCACCGTGCTGCTCGGTCTGGAAGTGGACTGGCTGGAAGAGGAAGTTCCCTATATCCGCAGCATGACGCAAGAGCGGCCCTACGACTATCTCATCGGCGGCATCCATTTTCTCGGCCGCTGGGGCTTCGACTCCTCCTCCGACGACTGGGCTCCCCTCTCCTTTGAGGAGCGCTGCGAACTCTACGCCCGCTACTACCGCACCATGAAGCGCATGGCCGAAACGCGTCTTTTCCAGATCGTGGCGCATCCCGACCTCATCAAGATCTTTTCCGTGGAGGATTTCCGCCGCTGGCTGGACATGCCGGGAAGCATGGATCTTGTGGGCGACGCGCTCACGGCCGTACGCGACGCGGGCATGGCCATGGAAATTTCCTCCGCCGGACTGCGGAAGCGCTGCCGGGAAATCTATCCCGGTCCGAAGATTCTGCAGCTTGCCCGGCATCTCGACCTGCCCATCACCTTTGCTTCCGACAGCCACGCCACCGAGCAGGTCGCCTGGAATTTTGAAGAGCTGGCCCGCTACGCCGCTGCCGCAGGCTGGAAGGAAAGCCTCGTGTTCCGGCAGGGAACCGTGACGGCCGTGCCTTTCAGCGACTGATTCCGGCATCTGCAACAATTTGCAAGCATTCCGCCCCTTGGCAGAGGGCAAAAGCGTGATTATTCTTCCTGACAGGCCTTCAAGACCTGTCAACTTCAGGAGTGACTATGACCAGCCAACTCAAGACCCTTCTGCTCATGGCCGGCCTTTCCGCCGTTCTCATCGTCATGGGCAGCGCCCTCGGCGGAAGACAGGGCATCGTCATCGCCCTCATCTTCGCCGTCATCATGAACATCGGAAGCTTCTGGTTCTCAGACAAGATAGTGCTTTCCATGTACCGCGCTCAGGAGCTTGCTCCGGAAGACGCGCCCATGGTGCATCAGATGGTGGAGGAACTGGCGCAGAGAGCGGGCGTACCCAAGCCTCGTCTGTTCATCGTGCCTCAGGAAGCGCCCAACGCCTTTGCCACCGGACGCGATCCGGAACACGGCATCATCGCCGTAACGCAGGGCATCATGCACCTGTTGCCGCCCGAACAGCTGCGCGGCGTGCTGGCGCATGAAATGGCGCACATCGCCCACCGCGACATTCTCATCCAGACCGTGGCGGGCGTGCTGGCCTCGGCCATCACGGCCATCGCCAACATGCTGCAGTTCTCCATGCTCTTCGGCGGCGCGCGCGACGAGGAAGGCAACAGCAATCCTCTGGGAGCCATCGCCATGATGATACTCGGCCCGCTGGCCGCCACCCTCATTCAGATGGCCATTTCCCGCCGCCGCGAATACATGGCCGACGCCGCAGGCGCCTCCTACTGCGCCGATCCTCTGGCGCTTGCCGGAGCCCTGAACAATCTCGATGCCTACAGCCGCCACATTGCCATGCAGGCCAACCCCGCCACGGAAAACATGTTCATCGTGTCTCCGCTCACCGGCGACAGCCTGCGCCGCATGTTCAGCACGCATCCTCCCATGGAGGAGCGCATCGCCAATCTTCAGGAAATGGCCCATACCGGACGCTATCCCGGCTGATAACCATGCACATTAAAAAAGGGGCGGAATCCGCACGACGCGGGTTCCGCCCCTTTCGCGTCATTTTCACCTTGCTTTTCCCCGGCGATTACGCCACCCTCTCCGCATACCTGCCCCCTATTCCGCACAGGATGCTCCATGATCACACCGCTCTTTTCCGCTCCCGACAATTTCGCCCGCCGCGGGCTTGCCCATCTGTTCCGCGTTCTGGACGACGTCATGCCCATGCACGGCTCCCAGAAACGCGATCTGGCCCCGGCCTGCCGCGATCTTTCCGCGCTGCTGACCACCGACCGCGACGGCCTGAGCCGCCCCTACTGGACCTCGCCCCGCCTGACCTCGGCCTATCTGCGCTATTTTCTGCCCTGGAACCTCGTCCGGCTCTCCGCGCTTCTGCCGGGAATGAACTTCGGACGCATTCCCGACGAGCCGCTCATTCTCGACATGGGCAGCGGCCCGCTCACGCTTCCGCTCGCGCTGTGGCTTTCCCGCCCCGATCTGCGCCGCCGCCCCGTCACGCTCGTGGCGAGCGATTCCACGCCGCACATTCTTGAACTCGGCCGCAGCATTTTTGAAGGCATGCGCGCTGGGCTTGATCCCGAAAGCCCGTGGATCATACGCACCATGCGGGCCACGGTATCCCAGGCTCCGCGCCGGGTGTACGCAAAGCCTGGCAGCGTATGGATGATGAGCATGGGCAACGTGCTCAACGAAATGGAAGAGCGCCGCGCAAGGCCCGGACATCAGATGGCCGACCGCATGCGCGAACTTCTGGAAAGCGCCTGGACCATGCTCGGCGAAGACGGACTGATTCTCTCCGTGGAGCCCGGCACGAGGCAGGGCGGCCGCATGGTGGCGCACCTGCGCAAGAGCGCGCTCGGCGGCGTGGAGGAAGAACCGGAATACGAAGATCTCACCGCCTTTGCCCTGCGCGAGGAACAGGCCGGTCGCCGCATGTACGATGACGACGACATGGAAGACGACGATATGTCGGATTTCGGTCTGCCGCCGCTGTTCATGCCGCTTTCTCCCTGCCCCCACAGCGTGGGCTGCCCCATGCTGGACCGCCGCTCCACGGCCTGGTGTCATGTGAACGCTCCGGCGGAGCACGCCCCGGAAGAGCTGCGCGGCATTTCCGCCCGCGCGGGACTCGACAAGGATTCCATCAGCCTTTCCTTCGTGCTTCTCAGAAAGCTGAAGGAAGGCGAGGAACTGCCTCAGCCTCCGGCCCGCAGACGCTCGGCCGTGCCCGCGCGCATCGTGTCCGACGCCTTCGTGGTTCCCGGCTATCCCGGAAGGGCGCGCTATGCCTGCACGCCGCTGGGACTGGCCCTCATTCCGGCCTCCTCGCATCTTCCGGCCGGAGCCCTCTGTCAGGCGTATCCCACCCCCGAACGCGACAGAAAGTCCCGCGCCGTCATTCTCACCCTTGAAGAGGAAGGCCGCCGCCCGCATGTGGCCGAAGGCAGACCCCGTCCCTTCCCCGCCGGACGCCGCTCCGAGGGCGGCTATTCCCGTCCTTCCGGAGAGAGAAGAGAGCCGCGCGAGAGCCGGCGCGATCACGCTCCGGACAGAAGAAAACCTTCCGCCGTCAGAGGTAAAAAACCGGGAAAAACCGGAAAAAAGGACTGAAAAACTGTTTTCCAGGCTCCTTTCCGCAGAGAAAAGCGCTTTAGCTCTGGCTTTTTTTCACAAAAGGAGCATACTTTTTCCACCAGCAGAACACAGGCATGCCCCGCAAGGAGATACCCATGAACTCTACCGTTGCCGTCATCATAGCCGCCGTCGTCGTCATCGCCGTCATCGCGGTTCTCCTGCTCAAGAAGAAAGACTCCGACTCTCAGGACGGAGCCGCCTCCGGCGAGAAGGAGCCGCAGGGCGATCAGGAGCTGTACGCGCTCGGCATGAATCCCATTTCCCCCAAGCCCATCATGTACGCCCTCACCACCTGCCAGCATTGCAAGAACACCAGAAAGTTTCTTGATGCCAACAATGTGGACTACATCGTCATCTATCTGGACGAGTATTCCGGCTCGCAGCGTTCCGATCTCATGGAAAAAGTGCGTACCTACAATCCTCGCGGAACCTTCCCCACCATTCTGGTGCCCGGGGGCAAGGTGATTGTGGGGTTCCGCAAACAGCTCATGCAGGAGGCACTGCTCCATGACGCCGGAACAACTGCTTGAACAACTGGCCAAAGCTGCCGCCACGAAAGGATATCATCTTCACGCGGATCACGATCACTGTCTCGGCACGGCCGAAAGCCTGCTCGCCAACAAGGAACGCTACGGGTACATGTGCTGCCCGTGCCGACTGGCCTGTTCCGATAAACAGCAGGACAGCGATATCATCTGTCCCTGCACCTATCGTGACCAGGACATCGCCGAATACGGAGCCTGCTTCTGCTCCTTCTATGTTTCGGAAGAGCACAAGAACGATCCGGACTTCTTCCCTGAAGTGGAAGAACGGCGCGATCCATCCCGCGGTCTGTAATCCCGAAAGCGGCATACTCTGCCTGTAAGGCGCGCGTTTTCTGTGCGCCTTTTTCGGGCCTGTTCCTCACGCGCAGCGACCGCCGCACCTCTTGCGCCGTCAGCGATAATAACGCTCTGAACGGCGCTTTTCCCCGCGGCCCGGTCGTGCTCACTTGCTCCATAACTTCCGCCCCGAACGAAAAAGGTTCCCCGTATTCTGCGCGCCGCCTTTTTCGCCCGCATGGTCGGCTCTCTTCTTTTTCCCTCCTTCCCCTGCCGTGCCTCGCCCGGCACGCCTTCTCCCTGCGGCGGAAAATTCTCTTCCGTACGATACCGATCTGAAAAACAAAAATCCTTGCCCGCCTTCCCGGCGCATGACATACTTTTTTCAAAAACAGAAAAAGGAGCTGCTCATGCGCTGCGTTTCTGCCGCTGTTGCCGTTCTGGCAACCTTTGTCTTCTGTTCTCCTCTTCCCGGTTCCGCTCCGGCTCAGGCCGGAGAAAACGATGCGCCGAAACTGCTCAAGGTCGTGGCGCTGAGCCGTCACGGCGTTCGCTCTCCCACGCAGTCGCCGGAAACCCTGAACGCGTGGAGCGATCGCCGCTGGCCCGTCTGGAACACGGCTCCCGGCCATCTTACCGAACGGGGCGCCGACCTTATCCGGGCGGAATGGCAGGGCCTCAGGCAGTCGCTGGCCTTCGACGGTCTGCTTCCCGCCTCGGAATGTCCTGCGCCGCAGAGCGTGTTCGTCTATGCCGACAATGAGGAACGCACGCAGGCCACGGCCCGCGCCATGCTCGAAGGCCTCTCGCCCGGCTGCGGCTTCAAGGTGTTCTCAAGGCCGGAAGGCACGGATCCGCTCTTTCATCCCGTGCGCAGCGGCTTCGTGAACGCTCCCGTCATTTCCGAGCCGGAGCGGAAAAAGCTGACCGAGGAACTTTCCGCCCTGCAGGATTCTCTCGGTGCGGACATCGCCCGCATCGCCTCCATTCTCGGACTGGCCGCCCCTGCGCTCTGCGCTCCGGGCCAGATCAGCTGCACCCTGAGCAGCATGCCCTCCGCGCTGGAATTTCCGCACAAAAACTCGCGCAGGAACGTTTCCCTCCACGGCGGTCTCGCTCTGGCCTCAACCACGGCCGAAATTCTGCTTCTGGAAAGCCTTGAATGGCCCGAGAAGGCGCAGCTTGTTCCGGCGGCGATACCTGCGCCTCGCGTGCAGTATCCCGGCACGCCCGTGGAACAGAAGGCCAGACAGATCATCATGGCCCCCCGGAGCGACAGACCGGACACGCGTCCCCTTACCTTTGCCCCGCGCTGGAAGCCTGCGCTGCTCCAGCCGAAAGACCATGAAATTCTGGTCAATCCCGCCACGGCGCGGCAGCTTCTGCCCGTGCACACCAGAGTGCAGAACGCCGTACAGCGATTTGCGCCCGTGGCTGAAAGCGAGGGCATGCCGCTGCTGCTCTTCATGGCCGAAGCGCTTGCCGGAGCCTCTCCTGTCGCCGACGCCAACAAGGCGGCGCTGGTCTTTCTTGCCGGACACGACACCAACATCGTCAATCTGGCGGGACTGCTCGATCTGCACTGGAACAACGATCCGTTCCCGGCAGACAGCACGCCTCCCGGCTCCATGCTGGTCTTCCGTCTCTGGGAAACCGAACAGGGCGACATTGTTCAGGCATCCTTTCTCTGTCAGACCGACTCCGCCTTTCTCAGTACGGACAAAGCCGTCATGAGCCGCGCCGCCCTGCGGGAATCCGCCCTCATGCTTCCGAACGCCACGGCCGACACTCCCGCAGGTCCGGGACTTCCCTTGAGTGAATTTCTCTCGCAGGTCCGGAACATCTGTAAAGGCGTTCCCGTCGAAAAACTTGCCGACGCCTTCGCCTGCAACGTTTCCATCGCTCCGTAAGCCAACATATTGTTCCATAGGCAGGTCAGAATCCTGCATCCGGCAGCCCTGAACAATCCTTCAGCACTGCCGGATTTTTTGTGCCACGCCCCCCATGCAGCCCGCGCATGATACGCTCCGGAAATACCATATCCGTCCAACACCTTCAGAAGACAACAAACATCCGGCCGGGCACATGCAAAAAACACCCGACTTTCTTCCCGAAACAGGACAAAACACGAATTACAAAAATAATTATTTTTATAACCATCTGAATTATAATAATTATATCTATTACCTCTCGTTTTTTTTCCGCTTATGTATCAGCTGATATGGAAAAAAAATTTTTCTAAAGATACGAAAATCATAACTGGTGTATTTCTTCTCTGCATAGCGCAAGTCTGAATGCACCTATATGCAACTTATCCCATGAGGAGGAAGACATGATCGGTTTCGGATGTCCTACTGGTGTACTTCGCTATGATGAAGCACTCTGTTACGACGGCTACACTGTTGTTCCGCCTTTCTTCGACACCAACACCTATCTGATCAATATGCAGGGAGAGCTTGTTCACACATGGCCATCGAAATACTGCCCAATGTCGGCCTACCTTGAACCTGACGGCACGCTTACTCGCATGGGTCGCGTCAACAATCCCGTTGTGCGCTACGGTGGCATTACTGGCATCATCGAACAGATAGACTGGGACGGCAATGTAGTATGGTCATATGAGCACAACAGTGAAGAAAAAGGCGTTCTGAGCCACAATATATGTACCATGCCCAACGGCAATATTCTTGCCAAGGTCGAAAAACTTGTTCCTGCAGAAGAGGCCTATGCCCGCGGCCGCATTCCGGGAACGTTGCTGCCTGAAGTCGTTGACGGCAAGGTACACGACGGCATTTCTAACTTCATCGTCATAGAAATCGACAAAAAAACTCGAGAAGTGGTCTGGTCATGGGAAGCTCTCGATCATGTCGGGCCTAACAACTATCATACGCTCGACATCAATCTCACTGAAGGAAGCCCGTATTCCTACCGTACCACCGGCTGCTGGCTGAATTTCAACGCTATGGAATACAATCCCGAAGGCGATGAATTCATGACGACCATCCGAAATCTTGGCGAAATCATCATCGTCAGCAGAAAGAGCGGTAAGATCGTCTGGCGCTGGGGTAATCCCGCCAACTACGGGGCGGGACGCAAGCCCGGTTTTGCCTTTGACGGAGATCAAAAACTCTTCGGTCCCCACAACCCGACCTTCCTGCCAAACGGTAACATTCTTGTTCACGACAACGGCTGGCTGAGACCTACCGGCAACCGTTCCCGCGTACTGGAAATCTCCCGAGCCACCGGCGAGATCGTCTGGAGCTTCGAAGCCAAGAGAGCCACGAACTTCTACTCCCCCCTGCAGAGCGGCGCTCAGCGCCTGCCCAACGGCAATACCCTCATCTGCTCCTGCGCAGGAGGCCAGATTTTCGAAGTCACCGGCGGCAGCGATCCCCGTGTGATCTGGGAATTTACAAGCCCCTGGATCATGGGCGGCAAGACCACGCCTTTCCTCGTAGACGAGCATAGCGTCATCAACCCCAGCTGCGGAAGTCACTTCCCTGAACTGCATCTGCAGAACTTCGTACACCGTGCCTATCGCTACGGTAAGGACTTCTCCGGCTTCGCAGGCAGGGATCTTTCCAAGGCCAGTCCCATTGATCCCCGCATCCAGCGCTACTGGGAACAGGAACCCTGGAAGTCCGGTTACGAAGAAAGCTGCAAGATGACTGCGCACAAGGTCAACTTTGTCCCCGTAGGCGGAAGCAACTTCGTAAAGTAACTCTGTCTTCCCATACATAAGAGGAAATCTCCGTTTTGATGCATCATGTGATTCAAGCATATGAATAGTCATTAAAAACGGAGATTTCCTATTAAATCAACATCAACAGCATGGAACACTTATTGCTCATATACATGACAGGCGTCTAACGACATTCCTCTTCAATATCTGAATAAGGAATTCATGATGGACACACCTTCTTCGAATCTTCCGACTGTCAAACGGGCAGTCAAGATAGGAATAATTGTTGCTGCCTACCTTGTTCTTACGATCGCCTTTCCTCCTCCGGAAGGACTCACGGCTCAGGGCGTACGAGCCATAGGACTCATGCTGGCCACCGTAGCTCTGTGGGTACTCGAACCGATCCCTCTCGCCATCACATCCGTACTGATGACTATAGTGCAGTCTCTGGTCGGCGTGGCGCCGCTGCCTCAGGCTTTGGCGAACTTCGCCAATCCCACAGTCTTTTTCCTGCTCGGCATGTTCTGTTTCACTCTGGCATTTATCAAGACCGGCTTTTCCGAAAGACTGGCCCTCTGGATCTCCCGTTTTTCCAAGGGAAGTCCGACACGCATGCTCTTCTGTTTCATTACCGGTGGCACTCTCCTCTCCACCGTCATGGCCGATGTTCCCGTCATCGTCATGCTGGCACCCGTAGCACTGAAGGTGGTGGAACAGAATACGGTATGCGGGAACAAAAGCAATTTCGCCAAGGCAGTTATGATAGGTCTGCCGATGGGCGTTCTCATGGGCGGCATCGCCACACCTACCGGTGCCTCCATGAATCTGCTCACCATGCAGTTCCTTCAGGACATGGTCGACATCCATATGTCCTTCTGGGATTGGTCTGCCATCGGAGTTCCCGTTGTGCTCGTTCTTATTCCGAGCGTCTGGTGGATTCTGACCCACCTCTTCCCTTCAGAAGTTTCCACACTTGCCGGAACGGAACAACTGGATGAAGCATGGAAGGCTCTCGGCCCGCTTTCGACAAATGAAAAGAAGTTCATGGCCTTCATGGTGCTCAACATCATTCTCTGGGGAACAGATCAGCTGCATGGCATCCCTCTGCCCGTCCTGGGCGTACTCGGCGGTGTGGCCCTTTTTCTGCCCGGCGTCGATCTCATCGACTGGAAGTATACTTCTCAGAAAGTCAACTGGGACATTCTGCTGCTGACAGGCTGTGCCTGCTCGCTCAGCATGAGCCTGTGGAACACCGGAGCCGCCGCATGGATAGGGCAACATCTTCTCGGCGGCATTCTTACTTTTCCCGTATGGCTCATCATGCTATGTATCGGTTTCTTCACTCTGTGGATCCACATCGTTGTTCCCATCGGTCCGGCACTTATCGCTGTATTCATGCCCATGGTCATCGCCATGGCTCAGAACAAAGGCATCAATCCCATCATCTTCGCTCTGCCTCTCGGCATGCTGGCGTCTGCGTCTCTGATCCTGGTTATCGACGCAGTACAGCTCGTCACCTATCAGTACGGCTACTACTCCATGAAGGATTGGTTCAAGTCCGGGGTCATCATTTCCTTCCTATGGATTCCCCTGACCGTGTGCTCCATACTGCTCATTGGCTCAACTGTCCTCAAGCTGTTCTGACTTTCAAAACATCAAGGCTCTGCCTGGGAGAGCTGCCAGCCATAAACTCAGATTCTTTTTGAAAACCTGTACTTCAAAAACTAAACAGCCCGCACCGACGAAACCCCTGTTTTCCTTGTGTGCGGGCACTGGAGTTTTCACAACATATGATTTTTGTTATTAAAAATATGTCATTACGCAAAAAATATTTTAAACATCACTTACGTATTCACTCTTGTCACAGGCTCTGACTTTTCAGACAGACCATGCGCTGCCGAATAAGCCAGCTCTCATTTCATGCATGGTAACGAGGAAAATACGATGTTAACAGAAGATGAAATCATGTCCACCAACGCCGATTGTCGCATCGAAATCCCTCTCAGGAACATCTTTCCAGAACGGTGTCTGAAAGAAGGAATCTGTACCGACCATGAAAAGGGAAGTATTATTCCTTTTCCATCAGGAAAAGACTCCGGATTTTATGTCGTCGTTTCAGGACTTGTACGTCTTCTTGGAATAACACAGAAAGAAGAACGAAAACTTCTTTTTATTGCAACAAGAGGATTTTTTCTATATGATAATTATTTTTTTTGCAATATCAAACCAATGAGCATTGCAGAAGTTATAAAACCAACACGTGTAGTATACCTTTCAAGAAATACTATAATAAAATTACTACACACAGACAATGAATTTTTATACTGTTCTCTTTACAACGGATTTACGCGCGGCGCACTACTAGGTCAGGATCTTGTCAATGCCTGCCATATCCAGTTCGATCAGTATCTTCTGCACCTTCTTTACTATATCAGGGATATTGAAGGAAAAATAACCGACAGAGGAATTGAACTGTCCATTACCAACAATGAACTTGCCGATCTGGCAGGCTGCTCGAGCATAAGCATCGTGCGCTGGCTCAAACGACTAGAGATGAAGGGCATTCTTATCAAATCAAGAGGAAAACTTCTTTTTCCTAGATAGTGTCTACACGAGTTAAGTTAACACCTTGAGCCATATCGCTATACA
>OOCM01001736.1_pt1 | contig 16211 bp, 10 predicted proteins | sample 1671111 | NCBI WGS metagenome assembly OOCM01 (sample SAMN06348123, study PRJEB24527) | human gut metagenome | biome: human gut; feature: ankylosing spondylitis patient; material: feces | host: Homo sapiens | place: China | collected 2015-10 | reverse complement strand
GGCAGCTTCTCGAGCACCTCATTGCCGTCTATCCTGGCTGTGCGTCCGCGCTCATCACGCAGACGGAGCTACCGGACGGCGTCTTTGCCCGCCTCGCCGTACCACCTTACAGCGAGGACGAGCTCATCCTTGCCGTCTCCGAGGCAACGGTGCTGCTCCAGGAGGGTGACGACAAGAGCGGGCGCGGAGTTCTCGGCTCTTGGGTTTATGCCAGATCTGTTCGTATCGATGGATATGCTCAGAACTATTTTAATTCGGTTCCCCAAGACTCTTTAAATTTTGTCTATACAGGTGCCGCAGGACAAGAGTATATGCCTTATTGGGTAAACTATAATAACGATCGTCAAGGCATTGAAACAGAGCCTGATATATTCCATTTTAAATTCAAACTCGAGTTTGTGAATAATATATTAATGTTCCATTTTAAAATCAAAATAAACACCCATTGTAAAATTACAATACAATAAAACCCAAAAATCTTTTTGAGCGATTTTCAAAAAAAGTGAACATTATAGCAAGGTAAACTCAAAAACTCAAAACTGCAAAATCCGAAAATAATGAACATTATTATTGACATAAAACAGCAAACAGCATATAACTATCGGGGCAATACAAAATCGTATTGCCCTGCGTTGTATGTATGAAAGGAGCGGAAAATGAATTATTGTGAGATAAAGAAAACCGATATCGCCAATGGCTCAGGAGTGAGAGTCACGCTGTTCGTATCAGGTTGCAGACACCACTGCAAGGGCTGTTTTCAGCCTGACACCTGGAACTTTGACTACGGCAAGCCTTTCACAGATACCACCGCAGACGAGATAATTAACGCCCTCTCAAAGGGCTATATAAAAGGACTTACGCTCCTTGGCGGCGAGCCTATGGAGCCTGAGAACCAGCCTGAGCTGACAAAACTCCTCCACCGTGTGAAAACAGAACTTCCCGACAAGGACGTGTGGTGCTACACAGGCTGTACCCTTGAAACAGACCTGCTTGCAGGCTCAAAGTCCCCATACAGAACACAGTACACAGACGAAATGCTGAGCCTTATCGACTACCTCGTTGACGGCGAATTTGTTCTCGAAAAGAAAAACATCTCATTGAAATTCAGAGGATCTGAAAATCAGAGGATACTTCATAAAGAGGACGGCATTTGGCTGCCTTGCGAAGATATGTAAAACAAAACCGCTCCCCGTGACATCACGAAGAGCGGTTTTTTTATACAAATTGTAGGGGGACAGCGTCCTCGGCGTCCCATTTATTGACCATGTGTCATGCTCTTGACCTTACTTTTCAGACTTTGTAAAGAATATCGCCTTTATAAGCTGGATAACGAGCATAGAGCCAAAGCTTAGAATGTATATCCATGCAAACTGCATACCTGTCATGTCTGCTATCTTGAAAAGTCCCTTGAGTTGTGGAACGAGCAGAACGGAGTTTAAAAATACCATTCCAAGACCGAACGCCATAAGACCGAACTTGTTGTTGAAAAAGTCCTTTGAGAAGATAACAGGACCTTTTTTCTTGCAGGAGAATCCGTGGAACAATCTTGCGGAGCAAAGCACTGCGAATGCCATCGTCATACCAAGAGCTGCGCTTGTCTTGTTTCCCATAAGGAAAGCCGAAGCTACTGCTATCGCTATAACTACGCCATACAATGCTATCTCGCCCAGGAAAGGACGTGTGAGTATAGATTCATTTGCGTTTCTTGGCTTGCGTTTCATGACCTCTTCGGAGTGAGGTTCAAGACCCAAACCGATAGCAGGAAGCGAGTCTGTAAGCAGATTAATAAACAGCAAATGTATTGCCGCAAACGGAACAGGAAGTCCAAGCAGTGAGTTGAAAAGCACCACAAGAATTGCCGCAAAGTTGCCCGAAAGCAGGAAGAGTATAGCCTTTTTAATGTTCTCGTAAATGTTTCTGCCGTTTCTTATGGCCTTGACTATAGTTGCAAAGTTATCGTCTGCAAGCACCATTGAGGCAGCGTCCTTTGAAACCTCAGTTCCTGTGATGCCCATTGCAACGCCCACATCAGCCTGCTTTAACGCAGGTGCGTCGTTCACACCGTCGCCTGTCATGGAAACTATACAGCCGTTTGCCTGCCAAGCCTTTACGATCCTTATTTTATGCTCAGGTGTAACACGAGCGTAAACAGCCTTGTCCTTTACAAAGTCAACAAGTTCTTCGTCTGAATAAGCGTCAAGCTCGTGACCCTCGACAGCCTTTGAGTTGTCGTCAAGAATACCTATCTCACGGGCAATAGCCGAAGCCGTAACGATATGGTCGCCTGTTATCATGACTGGCTTTATGCCTGCCTTGCGGCATTCCGCAACAGCCGCCTTTGATTCCTCTCTCGGAGGATCCATCATAGCAATAAGACCGACAAACTCCAATCCGTCCTCGTCCTCTGGACATACGGTATCCTTGTCGAATTTTTTCTCTGCAAATGCAAGTATACGCAAACCTTTTTCCGAAAGCTCTGCCACACGCTGAGTTATAACAGCCTTTTCCTCGTCGCTTGAAGTTATCCTGTTTATAAGAACGTCAGCCGCACCCTTTACATAAAGCACCTTCTCGCCGTCAATAACGTGCAGAGTTGACATAAGCTTTCTGTCTGAATCGAATGGTATCTCAGAAATTCTAGGGAGATCTTCCCTCACCTTGTCAGTGTCGATACCAAGCTTTGTGCCAAAATTGATAAGAGCCGTTTCAGTAGGGTCGCCTATCTCAACGCCGTCCTTACAGCTTGAATCGTTGCAAAGGATCATGGCTCTTGTCATAGTCTTGACCTTTTCATCGTCAATATCAACAGCGTCAGTGTCGATTATCCTGCCGTCTACCATTATTTTTCTGACCGTCATCTTGTTCTGAGTAAGAGTACCGGTCTTGTCAGAGCATATTACAGAAACGCTGCCCAAGCCCTCAACAGCTTGAAGCTTTCTTATGATAGCGTTTTCCTTTGACATTTTCTGTGTGCCGAAAGAAAGCACAATAGTAACGATAGAGCTGAGAGCCTCAGGGATAGCCGCAACAGCAAGTGCGATAGCGAACATGAACGAATCCATAAGCTTGCCGCCACGAAGCACACTAAGTCCGAACACTACTGCACAGACAATAAGTATAGCAATGGAAAGCTTTTTGCCGAACTCGTCAAGCGTGTTCTGGAGAGGCGTTTTTCTCTCTGATGCGTTTTGGATAAGCGAAGCTATCTTGCCCACCTCAGTGTCCATACCCACCTCAGTGACAAGCATTTTTCCTCTGCCGTATGTGACAAAAGAACCTGAATAAACCATGTTAGCACGCTCAGCAAGAGGCTTTTCGCCCTCTATATCGCTCATATCCTTGTCGATATTAACGCTCTCGCCTGTGAGTGCCGACTCGTTCACCTGAACAGAAGCGCACTCTACGAGTCGTCCGTCTGCACATATCTGGTCGCCCGCTTCGATAAGAAGAATGTCGCCCACTGCGATCTCCTCAGATGGGATAATGACCTTTTCGCCGTTACGAAGAGCCTTAGCCGTCGGCGCAGAAAGCTTTTTAAGGTTCGTCAGTGACTTTTCAGCCTTGACGGTCTGAACTGTACCCAAGATAGCGTTCATTGTGATAACAACGAGAATTACCGCACAGCTCTCAACGTCTTTCATGAAAGCTGAAACTATCGCAGCAATAATGAGTATAAGCACAAGGAAGTCCTTATACTGCTCTAAAAAAATCATGGGAATGGACTTTTTCTTGCCCTCCGTGATAACATTTCGTCCGAACTTTTCGCAGTTTTTCACTGCCTGCTCGGTTGAAAGACCATTTTCACCTGATGAAAACTCAGTGTAAAGCTGGTCAAGTTTTTTCTGATACTGCTTCATAAAATACCACCTTTTTTATTTTTTCCTGTAGTCGCTGCCGATATACCCTTCAAAGCCTCCTTTTCTCATAGGCTCAGAAAAATAAACGCATAAAAAATCGGCAAGACGTTTATTGGGTAAACTGCGCCTGTGGCAATTTAATCAATAAAAGTCTCGCCGTTTAGATATGCAGCGGTCCCTCATCGGAACGTACTGACGCAAACATAAACGGATCTCTCCGCCAGCTACTCTCTTTTACTATGAGGTTATTATAACCTATATTTTTGATTTTGTCAATAGTTTTTTATATGTTTTATTGTAAATTTGCAACTCATTTGCTTGATCTCATTTTCAAACACTACCCTTGATTATTATTCCAAAAGATGATATAATAGCATTGGTGATAATAATGAAAAGGAAAATACTTGTAGGTCTGCTTACCGCCGTTATCTTTTTGGCTTGCGCCCTTGTGATAAATATAACCCCAAAGGTGGAGAAAGGTTCAGTTGTGCTGACCTGTGACGGAAGCAAATATGAGCTTCCCGGCACTGAAAAGACACGATACTGCAATGGCAAGAGCGAGAGCCTTTCCGCTGAAAAGAGCTTTGAAGATCTGCTCTCCTCTGTACCGTCATTTAATATAAAGGCAGATGTAGATAAGGACGGCAATGTTACCCTTAAAACCCCTATGTCCGTAGAAGCCGCAGGGGACAGGCTCGGTGACGTGCTTTACACTGTCTACAGCTATGACGGAAAGGTGCTTGCCAAGGAGTCCAAAAAGCTGGAGCTTCCGAAAGAGGATATTGACGGCTGTCTTGTGAAAATAAAAATTACATGGGGCAAGAAAGACACAAGCTATCTTGAAGAAGATTACTGGTTTGCCGCAATGTACAATACCGAAAGATAAACATAACATCAAGATGTTGGGGCGACCTCTGGTCGCTCACTTTCTTTCTGTAAACTTTCAGACAACAAAACGTCGGACGAATTTGAAAACGTCCGACGTTTTGTTTTTTAACATATTTGAAATCCGATTATGCCCGCCATACAAATAACGCTGCCGATAAATCTCAGCTTTGTGATAGGCTCTTTTCTTATGAGCGCTATAACAAACAGCGAACACAGTATCATAGGCTGGATAAATGACGCACTCGCAAGGCTCACAGCAATAACAGCGTTCTCCGCAAGCAGACCTGCCACATTCGGGATCTTTGTAAGCACGACCACCCATGCGCCCTTTTGATTTTTCTTGAATATCTCCAAAGGCTTCGCCCTTGGCAGAAGTATGATAGCCATAAGTATAAGCGCAAAGAACAGCGCCATGGTCGAGGATATGTAATTCTCTGACGCTCTTACAACTATGCCGTAGCCGTATCTTGCCAAAAGATAGAACACCAAAGGAACAACTATCCTGCGGTAATTTATATTGCCGCTGCCCGTTCTGCCTGATTTTGCGATAAAAACAAGTCCTGCAACAGTAAGCACGATAAAAAGGAACTTGAAAATGCTCGGCTTTTCACCAAGAAAAATATCCGTTGCATAGGACATGAAAAGGGTGATACCAAGCCAAGCCTTAAGCTCAAAGGCTGATATTTCATCAAGGATAATAGCCGAAAGCTTAAATTCAAGGATCTTCGACAAGCACAGCAGACCTATCGCCGCAAATGACTGCCAGCTAAGCGTAATAGTCCTGTCGAGGAAAGGCAGACAGCAAGCCATGAAAACAGCCGTTGCCGCTGCCATTAAGAATCCAAGCTCATCGCCGTTGAATTTTGCCGTTGAAACAGCGTACTTGTCACTAAGGGAACATATTGTGTAGCATACAACTACAAGTATAAGCAAAAACATTATTTTTCTTCTTCCTTACTATATGATTTTCTAAGACCTGTATGCTGTGAAACATACGAAATAACGGGCGACCCAAGGTCGCCCCTCATTTTTATTCAGCGGTGCAAATTTGTATCATATCACAATGTATGGCGTAAAATGCCCGTCACGGCGAGTGACTATTTAACCGTCTTTTCAGTATAAGCACCATAATAGTTCACACCATTGTATTTTCTGTATGCCCTTATTTTGAATGTTTTAGTGCCTGACATATTTTTGGCAGTGTAGCTTTTGCCTGATGTTGTGGCGAGCTTCTTCCAACTGCGTCCTGACTTAACATATATCTCATATCCTGTGGCTTTTGATACCTTGTTCCATGCAAGTGAGATTTTGCTTCCCGAACGCTTTGCCGTTTTGACAGTGACGTTTGCAGGAAGCGTACAGGTGACCACCTGTGCAGGCTTGCTGTATTGCATAACATTGTCGCTTACATAATATGCCTTTACTCTGTATGTGTACATAGTGCCTGATGACTTGCCTGAGTTGGTGTAGTATGGATAAGCGTTGTCGCCAAGTTTCCTGTAGCTGTCGGTAGTGCCTATCCACTGATAAACGCTGTAGCCTGATACCCCATTCATGCTTTTCCATGTGATAGTGTTGGAGCTTGATGTGTTCGCTGATGAGGAAAGCCTTTCAGGTGTGTTTGCAGGACGAATGGTGATGTCCTTTTCAGTGTAGCCACCGTAGTAGTTTATGTAGTTATAATTTCTTATGGCTCTCACTCTGAAACGATATGCTGTGTTCTGTGAAAGATCGCTTACAGTGTAGCTCGTTCCCGAAAGGGTGGAGAGAGTTTTCCATGTTCCGTTTGTGTACATCTCTACCTGATAGCCTGTAGCCTTTGATACCTTGTTCCAGTTGAGTGTTATGGAATCAACGTCAGTGGAGCAAAGGGAGAATGATACGTTTGCAGGAAGAGTGCAGGTGGTAAGCTCAGAGGAATATGCGCCTGCGATATACTGTCCGTCAACATTGTTGAATGCCCTTACCTTGTATCTGTACATCGTGCCTGAGCTTTTCTTTGAGTTTGTGAACTTTGTGGACGTGGTCGTGCCTATGAGCTTGTAGCTGTCGGTAGTACCTATCCACTGATAGATCTCATAGCCTTCCGCTTTTTTGGAAGCGTTCCATGTTATGGTGTTTGATGTAGAAGTGTTTGAAGTGCTTCTTATGCCTGTTACTGTACTTGGTATGTCAGTGACCTCAGCGTTTACATATGTGTAGCCACCGTTGTAGTATACGCCACTGTAATTTCTTCTCGCCTTTACCCTGAACATATTAACGCCGTTCTGTGTGATACCATTCACCTTGTATGAAAGGCTTGAAGTTGTGCCGACCTGCTTCCATGCACCGTTCACATAATGCTCCACGATGTAGTCGGTCGCCTTTGAAACCTTGTTCCAGCTAATGGTGACAGAAGTTCCCCTTGCAGAAGCGGATATCTTTGAGATGTTCGCAGGAAGAGTGCAGGTGGTGAAAACATCAGAGTAATCGCCGTAAACACGCTTGCCAGAAGCGTCACTGTAGGCTCTCACCATGTATTTGTACATAGTGCCTGTGGACTTGTTGGAGTTTGTAAAATATGTATTCTTTGTATCCCCTATTTTTTTCTTGTTAGGGTCGCTAGGGCTTGTTCCCTGATAGACCTCATAGCCTGTTGCGTCAGAAGCGCCGTTCCAGGCAAATGAGTTGGAGGTGGAGGTGTTTGCCACTGAGATAAGGTCGGACACATAAAGTGGAAGCTTGCCCGAATACCATACATTCACGTCAGTGTAGGCTGAAATGCCTGAAACAGTACCGCTTCCTGAATATTGCCACATATCCATGCGCTGGTCATAATTGGTGTTGCTTGTGTAGTGAGCCAGCCATATAGGATATTTTCTGCCAAGCCCTGCTCCATCAATGTAGTAGTTTAGCCATGTGTAGTTTGCATAAACACCTGCGCTGTAGCCAGACTTTATGATAGTGTCGCAAAAAGCTGTGCAAAGAGCGGTCTTTTGAGCCTTGGAAAGCCCTGCGCTGTCAAGTCTGCCAGTGTCATAGTCAACAGACTCGATATCGTAATAAACAGGCATTTGCAGAGAATATCCCTTTATCCTGTCAAGAACGAACTTAGCCTCTGCCTGAGCCTCGGCTGTGGTTATCGCCTGCGTGTAGAAGTATACGCCAACTTTAAGCCCTGCCTTGGTAGCTCCGTCAAGATAGGTCTTGAACTTAGGGTCTTCCACAAGCGTTCCTGCACTGCCATAGCCACGGTAGCCTACTCTTATGATAACAAATTCCACACCGCTGTTTTTGACCTTTTTCCAATCTATGTTGCCCTGATAATAGGAAACGTCAATGCCATAGACCTTTGAAATACCGCTGAATCTGTTTTGATGAGTAAGGCTGTCAGCACCCCACAGAGCAGACATTGTCATAATGCCGTATGGGTCGTTGTTTTCAAGATATTTATGATACTCAGGGTCGTCCTCAGTGACAGGCTCTAAAAGACCATCAGCCTCCATATTGCCTGTAGCATATTCAGGCTTTGATATCTGGATATCATTTGAAAGCTCACTTGACGCAATGCTTTTCTCTGCCGCATACACGAATGGAACAGACTGAGCCATTATTGCCGCTGACAAAACCACACCAGTCAGCTTTGGAATAAATTTCATAATTTCCTCCCGTAGAATTGTAGGCAGAGTTAACATTTTTTCTGCCATTTTACACAATAATTTTTACACACCTTTTATTATAGCCCTTTTAGAGCACATTGTCAAATTTGCGTTTATACAGATAAATACAATTCAGTAATTTTAAAGTTAAAACATTACACTTATTTTGAGATTTATGTAATAATAAGTAAATAAAGATGTTCATGATACACAAGATTAGGAAAGAAATTTTGTGTATCATGATATGCCTGAAATGGCACTGCAAGGTACAGTTAATGAGAATAATCAGCATTTTAGCTGGCATAATAATGGAGAAAAAAGAAAAGGAGAGCATAAAAAAATGGATATATCAAAGCGAAACGCAGTTAGGATAGTGTCCTTCACAGCGGCTGTCGTGGGAGTGCTTGCGGTGAGAAATATACAGCTTATGAGCAGTGAAAAAAGGGCCATGGGCGACCTGTGCGACGCAGTAGAGAACGTGAGCGACACTCTTGAAAAGGAACTTTATGCAGGTTCAGGGAAAATGCACCAGTCCCTTGCGGTGAAGCTTTACAGAGAAGCGTCCTCGGCAAAGGCGGCTCTGTCACAGCTTCCCATAGAAGAGCTGCAGCTTGAAAACACCTACAAATTTCTCTCACAGGTAGGAAACTACTCCATGGCAGTGAGCGAGAGGCTCATGAACGGCGAGGAGATAACAGACGAGGAGTATGAGAACATATCCTCGCTCTATGACTTTTCCAAAGAACTTTCCGAGGATATGTGGGAGCTTGAAAGCTCAGTGAACAGCGGTGAGATAGCCCTCACCCAAACAGGTTCACAGCAGAGCGACCCGCCCACAGTGACAGAGGGCTTCTCAGACTTTGAGGGAAGCTTTGAAAGCTATCCAAGCCTTATTTATGACGGCCCATTCTCAGACAATATAATGGAGCGTATCCCACGCATGACATCTGAGGCAGAGAACGTTTCACAGACCAAAGCCCTTGAACGCTGTTCCCTGGGGCTTAACATGAACTCCACAGTGTTCACAGATGTCTCAGAGGTAGAGGGCAAAATGCCATGCTGGAGATTTTCAAACGAGGATAAAACAGTTGCTTGCGAGGTGACAAAGCAGGGCGGATATATCTCATATTTTCTCAAAAGCCGTATCAGCGAAAGCACAGAGCTTACAAACGAGCAGGGCGTAAAGGCAGCGGAGGATTTTCTCGATGACCTCGGCATACTGTCCATGAAAACCACCTACTATGAGAATATCGACAACGTTCTCACAGTGAATTTCGCCTACAACGACCTTGACGTGTGCTGTTACACCGACCTTATAAAGGTATCAGTAGCAATGGACGACGGTGAGATATTAGGCTTTGACGCAAAGGGCTTTTTGGTGAACCACTATGACAGAGATATCCCCGAAGCGGAAATATCACAAAGCCGGGCAAAAGAGAGCGTGTCCCCACGCCTTGAAATAGTATCCGGCAGGCTTGCACTTATCCCTACCGACGGTTTGGAGGAGAAGCTGTGTTATGAGTTCAGGTGCAGGGCAGAAAACGGCAGGAACGTGCTTGTATATATAAATGCACAGACCGCTGAGGAGGAGCAGATACTCATTCTTGTGGAAAGTAAGTCAGGAACACTGACTGTATAAAGTAGGAGGATAAAAAAATGTCAGATTTCAGAAATTCAAAGACAAAGGATAACCTTATGAGAGCCTTTGCAGGGGAAAGTCAGGCACGAAACCGCTACACAATGGCGGAGGAAAAGGCAAGACAGCAGAAGCTTTATGTGCTTGCCGACCTGTTCAAATTCACAGCCGATCAGGAGAAAGTTCACGCAAAGATATTCTATGAGCATCTCAAAGAGCTGTCAGGGGAGAGCGTGTTTGTTGACGGCGGTTATCCTGTGGATATCTCAGAAGATATGTGTACCTTGCTTGGTATGGCAGACCACAACGAGCGTCAGGAATCGGAAGATGTTTATCCTGCGTTTGCTGAGGTCGCAAGGCAAGAGGGCTATGGAAAGATAGCGCAGGACTTTACGAATATCGCCAAGATAGAGAATGTTCACGGCAAGCGATTTGCGGCATTTGGCAAGCTTATGAAAGAGGGCAAGCTGTTCTCTTCCTCCCAGTCTGAAACGTGGGTATGCTTGAACTGCGGTTATATCGTGGAGGGCACACAAGCCCCTGAGAGGTGTCCTGTTTGCGGAGAAGCGCAGGGATATTATATCAGGCTGTCAATGGCTTCATGGGGAAGCAATTGTAACTGTGATAAATAGTGTTCTGTGCGGTGCGGCTGAAAATGCCGTGCCGCATTTGTATGTGAACTTGGGGTTTTGGCGAATTGGTTATCACGCAAACCTTGATAACCTTACAAACCTCGGTAGTTCGCCCGTTTCGTTCACCCACTCAACTTTGTAAAAAATTCATACCTTGGAACTTCCCCGAAACGGGACGTCGGGGGCGCCGTTCCCTACATTTTGGCTTCAAGTTCTACTGTCGCAAAATCGCTTCGCTCGGTGTTTTCTCTGCTTTGCATTGGCTTTTTTCTCTGTTCGGCTGTGCCATTCCTCACTCCTCACTTAATACCGCTCCGCTATTTGCATTATTCACAATTATATGTTATAATAAAAATAATTGCGATAAAACATGAAAGGACTTGTGATAATTGATATATCTTGATAATGCCGCCACCACAAAACCTTGTGATGAAGCTAAAGCGGCTGTAATGAAAGGCTTGGAGGTCTTCGGAAACCCCTCTTCTCTGCACAGAGCAGGTCTTGACGCTGAGCTTCTTGTTTCTGACGCTCGTGAGATCATTGCCGACGCTCTCGGTGTTACCCCCGATGAGGTCTATTTCACTTCAGGCGCTACTGAAAGCAACAATACCGCTATTTTCGGGGCTTACAAGGCTCACGGAAAACGTAAAAAGCGTGTTGTCATATCCTCTGTTGAACACCCTGCTGTGAAAAATCCTGCCCAAGAGCTTGAAGATATGGGCTGTGAGGTCATAAGGATATCACCTGACGAGAACGGCGAGATAAACGCCCGTGACATCTTTGCCGCTGTGAACGAGGACACTTTCCTTGTTAGCTGTATGCTTGTGAACAACGAAAACGGCTACATACTCCCTGTGGAAAAGGCTTTTTCCATGATAAAGAAAAAATATCCTCAGGTGATTACTCATTGCGACTGCGTTCAGGGATTTATGAAAATTCCTGTAAAAGCCAAAAAGCTGAATGCCGATATGATATCTCTCAGCGGTCATAAAATATATGCTCCAAAGGGCATCGGTGCGCTGTATGTGAAAAAGGGTGTTCATATACCGCCATTTATGCTAGGCGGAGGACAGGAAAAGGGCTTCCGTTCGGGTACTGAGTCAGTGCCGCTCATATGCGGTTTCGGTGCGGCGGTGAAAAAGCTTGCGCCGAATGTTTCTGCGAACTTTGAAAAGGCGGCTGACATCCAAGCCTATCTCATAGAAAAGTGTAACGAAAACGGCGATGTTTTCGTAAATTCACGAAAAGGCGGCTCGCCTTATGTCACAAGCATTGCCGTCAATGGGTTAAAGTCCGAAGTGCTTCTCCACTATCTTGAAAAGCGTGAGATATATGTTTCAAGCGGCTCAGCCTGCTCAAAGGGCAAGAAAAGCTCTGTGCTAAAAGAGTTCAGATATCCCGAGCAGAGCCTTGACTCCACTATCAGGATAAGCTTTAGCATCGACACCACAAAGGCGGATATCGACGCTCTCATTGAGGGCATAAAGGCTGCACAAAATGATCTGTGCAGGGCAAGGTAAAACACACAAACAAATGTTTTGTACTATTTATAAAGGGGAACGGCGAAAAAGGTCGCTTTTGACAGGTTTTTGACGAGGACTTTTTTGTGCAGTTTTCGTAAAGAAAGGATAAAATTTATGAAAGAAATCATTCTCTGCAAATATGGCGAGATAGCTCTGAAAGGTCTTAACAAATCAAGCTTCGAGAGCATGATGACAAAGAGCGTAAAAAGAAGACTTAAAAGCTGCGGACAGTTCAGCGTATCAAAAGCACAATCTACTTTGTATGTTGAGCCGCTTAATGATGACAGCGATGTTGACATGGCGGTGGAAAAGCTGTCGAAAATTTTCGGTATCGTTAAGCTCTGTCGCTGCTGCGTTTTGGAAAAGGATATGGACGAGATACTCACAAAGTCACTTGACTATATCGAGGACGAAATGGAAACTGCAAGAACTTTCAAGGTCGACGCAAAGCGTTCAGATAAGAAGTTCCCATTCAAGTCCCCTGAGATATGTATAGAAATGGGCGGAAAGATACTTGAAAGATTTCCACAACTTAAAGTCGACGTTCACGATCCTGACGTTGTTGTAACAGTGGAGATAAGAGAAACCAACGCTTATGTTCACGCAGGCTCTATCGAGGGTGCAGGCGGAATACCTGTCGGCTCAAGCGGAAAGGCAATGCTTCTTCTCTCAGGCGGTATAGATTCGCCTGTTGCAGGCTATATGATGGCAAAGCGTGGTGCGATAATATCCGCTATCCATTTTGAAGCTCCGCCGTATACTTCAGACAGAGCAAAGATGAAAGTTGAGAAGCTTGCCAAGATAATCACTGCTTACTGCGGTGATATCAACTTCTTCTGCGTGCCTTTTACAGAGATTCAGGAGCTTCTGAGAGATAACTGCCCTGAGGAGCTTTTCACTATCCTGATGAGAAGACTTATGATGGAGATAGCTCAGAGGATATGCGAAAAGGAGGACATTCAGGCACTTGTCACAGGTGAGAGCCTTGGTCAGGTAGCGAGCCAGACTATGTATGCAATGGTCTGCACAGACGCCGCTTGCCGTATGCCTGTATTCAGACCATGCGTTGGTATGGACAAATCTGAGATAGTGGAGATAGCAAGAAAGATAGATACTTTTGATACCTCTATCCTCCCTTATGAGGATTGCTGTACAGTTTTCACGCCAAAGCACCCTAAGACAAGACCTAACCTTGCAGACGTTGAAGCCGCTCAGAACGCTTTCGATTGGGAGCCTTATATCCAGAAAGCTATCGAGGGAACAAAGCCTTATCTTATCAAAAACGCATAGCGTATTTTCATGGCGTACACCCGTTGCATGGTGTCTGTGAAAAGGTTACAAACGGGTTAAAACTGTAACAGCTTGTAGCTTAATTGTACGCTTTTTTGTACCCGAATATTGTGTCTTTCCATGGTGAAAAATGCCGAAAAGCCCCGAATTTTCAGGGCTTTTCTTTGCGTCCAAAAGGGTGTTGAACGGGCTTACTAATAATGAAAAATCAGTAATTTGGTAACAAAAGTGTAACATCTGCTTACAGAATTTGCTATTTACATTGGTTTTTGAAAATCGTCGAATTAACAAAATGGACAAAAAGAGCCGATTTTTTATGTGCAATATATAACTAAAAGGGGTGATTATTACTATGAAATTTGCTGAAGGTGACAAAGTGGTTACAGATAGTATTGACATAGTTACAAAAAGTGTAGTAAAATATATGATAAAGAGCGGTCGGAAGCTGTGTACTGCGGAAAGCTGTACAGGCGGAATGATAAGTCAGACGATCACTTCCGTTTCGGGAGCGTCGGAAATGTTCCTCGGCGGTGCTTGCACCTATACGGAGGAAATAAAGATGAAGCTTCTGAACGTGAAAAAGGAAACGCTGGAGCAGTATACTGTTTATTCTGAGCAGACAGCCAGTGAGATGAGCAAGGGTGCGCTGAAGCTTTTCGGTGCAGATTGTGCAGTGGCTGTTACCGGTATAGCAGGACCAAGCGGCGGTTCTCAGGAAAAGCCTGTGGGAACTGTATATGTTTCAGTGAGAAGTCGTCAGAAAGAAATAGTCAGACGGCTTGAGCTTTATAAAGAATATGAGAATTTGGACAGAAGAAAGATCCGTATGCTTACAACAGAAGCAGCACTGAGAATGGTGCTTGAGCTGTATGAACAAAAGACGGAGGCTTGAAATAAATGTCAATGGCTAATGAAACAATGAATCTGTCCGAAAAGGACGATACAAACTTTTTTGTAAGAGTAGTAAGATATTTTATCCCGTGGAAGGGCGACGGAGCAGGAGAAGTGTTCAGAAAGATAGTGTTCATGTTCTCTATCGTGCTTTTCTGTGTTTCTCTTAATGAGCTTTCTGATTTTCTGAAAGCCGATGAGCAGGATCAGAGCTATATTCAGGAGATCGTAAATTACGAGCCTGACTTTAGCGATGACGTTGACCTGAGCAAGAATAACGGCTCAGACGATATTGATGTTTCTGACCCTGAGGCTTCAACGAAGGACAGAGAAGTTCAGGATTGGGCTAAGAAGCTTCTGAAAAGAAACAAGGACGTCGTAGGCTGGATAAAGATCCCCGGCTTTAAAAATTCCGCAGGTGATGAATATATAAACTTCCCTGTTCTTAAAGGCAAGGATAATGAATATTATCTTTACAAGAATATAGACAAGCAGTATTACGAATCGGGAAGCATTTATGCAGACGCCTGGTCTACCATAAATAAGGACGGGCAGTCTGACAATATCACGATATATGGTCATAATATGAGATATGTGGGAACTTCTTTTACTCACCTTACTGAGTATAAAAAGGGAGTGGATTTTCTTAAGAAATATCCTGTTATCGAGTTCAATACTATCTATGACAGCAATTGTAAGTATGTTATCGTGGGTGCGTTCGTGACGGGAATACTTGAAAATCAGGACAACGGGAAGCTCTTCAAATACTGGACTACCAGATATTTTGACGACGCTGACTATAAGTTTGACGATTGGATCTCGGAAGTGAGAAAGCGTTCGTGGTATTCAAACGATATCGAGTGTACAGCAGACGATAAGTATATATCGCTCTCAACCTGTACAAACGAAACTTCAAATCTCAGGTGGGTGATCGTGGCAAAGAAAATGACGGCTGACGATAACCTGGATCTTATAATAGATTCCTATAAGGACAAGGCAAATAAGGATATTTATTTTCCTAAATGCTGGAGAAACGTATACGGAAACAATAAGAAGTATTTCGGCTGGGATTATTGATGTTTATTACACCAAATCGGTGTAAAATAAATTTTAGCTGACGTCAAGCTCACGGACGGCAGTGAAGACGGTTTGCGTGCAGACGGTCGGAAAGGGTAATGTGATTAAAATGAAGCAGAAAAAAACTGAAGACAGCATAAAGCGAACAGCTAAGCCGTCGGTCAGGAAAGTAGGAACAATGCTGGGCAGCGGTGCGCTGGCAGTGCTGATGATAGGTACAGTAAGTATCTTTGCACTTACAAGCGGCAACAACGAGGCTCAGAAGGACACAAAAGCTGCAATAACCAACACTAAGACCACTTCTGTGACAGAAGCAGAAACTGAGAGAGATGAGACCTATACTTCAATGAACACCGTTACATGGAGAAAAGCGGGTATCAGCGAGTATAAAATGGCACAGGCAGAGTCAGAGACAACAACTTCCGCCAAAGCCACTACAACAAAAAAGACAGAAACTACTAAAAATGCAGCAAAAGAAACAAAGGTCAATAACGTAACAATGGTCGCAACTGAGATCGTGAACGTCAGAGAAAAGGCTGACAAGAACTCAGAGATAGAAGCTATCGTTGCAACCGACGAGGAAGTTATGCAGGCATTAAAAGATGCGCAGTGTATGGATATCATCGACAAATTTAAAGACGGCGTCCATACAATGATCGGAGCCAAAGGAATTCATGTATCCGGTGGTGAAGCACAGAGACTTTCAATTGCCAGAGCATTTCTTAAAAATGCTCCAGTTCTGATCCTTGATGAAGCAACTGCATTTGCAGATCCAGATA
>OOCM01001735.1_pt1 | contig 16216 bp, 15 predicted proteins | sample 1671111 | NCBI WGS metagenome assembly OOCM01 (sample SAMN06348123, study PRJEB24527) | human gut metagenome | biome: human gut; feature: ankylosing spondylitis patient; material: feces | host: Homo sapiens | place: China | collected 2015-10 | reverse complement strand
TTGGATATGTTGATGGGGAAATGCGGTTGTGAGAAATTTTCAGGAGGAAGAGGTTCGGGAATAGGATTTGTTCATTTGGAGACAAAGCGTATTTTACAGTTTGATGAACCTCATCCGGAACATGAGTTGTATGCATATCAAGTAAAAAAGACGATACAATTTCTAAAAGATATAGATGAGATATAACAGATGAGATTTTTGATAGGAGGAAAAAATGAGTTCAATGCTGGAATACAAGGGTTATCATGCAACGGTTGAGTATGATGCAGAAGATGATATATTTGTGGGAGAGGTATTTGGTATTGCAGATTCTTTGAATTTTCATGGAACATCCGTGGAAGAACTGAAAGCAATGTTTCGACAAAGCATTGATAATTATTTAGAGTTTTGTAAACAAATAGGTAAAAATCCAGAAAAAGAATTTCGGGGAAGTTTTAATGTAAGAATATCACCGGAGTTGCATCGTAAGGCAGCTTTGGAAGCAGAAAAGCAAAAGATAACATTAAATCAATATGTCCTCAAGGCGATTGAAAAATCTTTTAAGCAGGAGAAGCTGGAAAATAGTAAAACGATTATTTATATGCCGTATGAGACAGCCAAAGTAGATTGGTTAAGCGGGGATGACCAGATGAGATTTGAAGGACACTATAAGAAAGGGATGTCATTAATAAAAGAGGAGAATGTATCTTATGTCAAAAATTAAAGATATAAAATTACTAAAAGCAGAGATAAATATCATGCGGAATATGCCGAAACAATGTGAATTAAAAGTAAAACGCAAAGCACAGATTAGTGCGCCGAAGGAAGAGGGAGACAGGACTGCTTTATTGAATTTAGGATTAAGTGTAGAGACAATAGAGAGTGAAGGCATTAAAATAGAGTTAGAGGCGGATTCCATTTTGGAATTTGAAACGATTCCGGAGGATTATGTTAAAATCGGTGAGGAAATCTGTGTACCAATGGTACAGAAAGAGATGTTAAAAAGATTAGATGAGATGTTGGTTCAAATGGGGTATGAAAAGCTGCATTTGAGCGAAAAACTATAGACACAATTAATATGTGAAAAAATTAACAATAACTCTTGCAAACTGGTTTCTTTTATAATATTATAGAGTGAGTGTGAGCGAGTCAATATGTTACATGTTTGACGAGCGGCAAATAATGAGCAGATCCTGCTCATAATACACTAATGTGTCTGGTGTCAAATGCTTCGTAATAGAAACTAGGACGACCAATGATACCGTTGTGACAGAAAAACCAGGAAAGAGAGGAAAAGACCATGAGAAAAAATGGAAAACTGAATACCACTTATATGGTAGAGATGGCATTATTAATTGCGATCATTTTAATTATGGCTTTTACCCCTATCGGTTACATTAAGACATTCGGATTAGAAATTACGCTGATTGTTGTTCCGGTGGCGGTAGGAGCTGTAGTGTTAGGACCGGCTGCGGGTGCAATTTTAGGAGGCGTATTTGGACTTACAAGTTTTATACAGTGCTTCGGAATGAGCGCATTTGGGGCGATGCTCTTAAGCATTAATCCGGCAGGAACCTTTGTTGTATGTTTTGTAACACGTCTTGTAATGGGATGGTTGACAGGACTGATCGCACAGGGATTGAAAAAGGTAAAAGCATTAAAAGGAGCATCTGTCTTTATTGCAAACCTTTGCTGTCCACTGTTGAATACCCTGTTGTTTATGACAACACTGATCCTGTTCTTCTACCAGACAGAATTTATCCAGGGACTTGCAAAAAATATGAAAGTGGCAAATCCGTTTGCCTTTGTTATTGCATTCGTTGGAGTGAACGGTTTAGTTGAGGCAGCAGCATGTTTCGTAGTTGGAAGTGCAATTACAAAAGCATTACAGCATTCCGTAAATAAATAGAATAGGTGCAGGGAGAACTGTTTGAGAAAAATACCTCTGAGACGATGTTGTGATATGTTCTGTATTGACACATATCCGTGATAGGACATTCGTATCAGGGGTATTTTGTATATAGAGAATATTTTGTGTGGAAATATTTCATATGAAGAACATTCTGTGCCGGAGATCTTTGATATTGAGAGGATTTCGCATTAGAAGTATTCTTTGATAAAGAATTTTGTGGTAGAATGAACACAGAGTGTAGAGCAAGGAGGAACGAAAAGTGGCAAACAAAAAGCTGATATCGTGGAATGTCAACGGCTTACGCGCCTGCATGGGAAAGGGATTTATGGAATTTTTTGAGCAGGCAGATGCGGATATTTTTTGCCTGCAGGAGATCAAGCTGCAGGAAGGACAGATAGATTGGAACAAAGAAGGCTATTATGCCTATTGGAATTATGCAGAGAAAAAGGGCTATTCGGGAACAGCCATATTTACCAAAGAGGAACCGTTACAGGTCACTTATGGATTAGGAATTGAAGAGCATGATAAAGAAGGACGGGTGATCACATTAGAATTCCCGGAGTACTATCTGATCACCGTGTATACACCGAATTCCCAGAGTGAGCTTGCAAGACTGGACTATCGGATGAAGTGGGAAGATGATTTCAGGGAATATCTATTGCAACTTCGGAAAAATAAACCGGTCATTGTCTGCGGGGACATGAACGTGGCACATAAGGAGATTGATTTAAAAAATCCAAAGACAAACAGAAAAAATGCCGGATTTACAGATGAAGAGCGAGCAAAGATGACGGAGCTTTTAGAGAGTGGCTTTATTGATACGTTCCGCTACTTTTATCCTGATATGGAGCAGATCTATTCCTGGTGGTCGTATCGTTTTAAGGCAAGAGAGAAAAATGCCGGATGGCGGATCGATTATTTTTTAGTATCAGAAGAGTACAAAGAGCATTTAGCAGATGCTAAGATCCATACGGAGGTCTTTGGCTCCGACCATTGTCCGGTCGAACTGGATCTGAAATAGGAAGGACAGAAAACTATGGTATACACGATCACTTGTAATCCGTCGCTGGACTATGGTGTTACCGTGGAGAATTTTCAGATGGGTCATACGAACCGGACCGTGACTGAACAGATGAATGTCGGTGGCAAGGGGATCAATGTATCCATTGTATTAAAACATCTGGGGATTCCTACGAAAATACTGGGATTTACAGCAGGCTTTATAGGAAGAGAGATTGAAAAGAGGATCAAAGAGCAGGAAATCGAGGCAGAATGGATACGGCTGCCGCAGGGAGATTCCCGTATCAATGTCAAATTGCTTTCTAACGAGGGAACGGAGATTAACGGACAAGGTCCTGCGATTTCTAAAAGAGAGGTGCAGGAGTTAGAGGAAAAATTAGGCGTTCTAACAAAAGAAGATGTCCTGGTTTTGGCAGGCAATGTGCAAAAGAGTTTAGGACAGACATTTTATGCAGATATTATGAAGAAGTTGAAGGATAGACAGATACGGACCGTGGTGGATGCATCCGGGGAACTTCTAAAAGCGGTACTGCCTTATCATCCGTTTTTGATCAAACCGAATCAGGATGAATTAGAGGGACTGTTTCAGGTCAAAATGAGTACGAAAGAAGAAATGTTTGCCTATGCGAAGCAGTTGCAGAAAATGGGAGCATGTAGTGTGTTGATCTCTTTAGGAGGAAATGGAGCATTGCTTTTGACAGAACATGGAGAGCAGATGCAGTTAGATGCCCCAAAGGGCAAGGTGCGAAATGCAGTCGGTGCAGGAGATTCCATGGTGGCAGGTTTTTTAGCCGGATATATGGAGCATGCTTCCTATGAAGAGGCATTTCGAACGGCAGTTGCAGCAGGAAGTGCCAGTGCATTTTCAGAGCATTTGGCAACCAGAGCAGAGATTGAGCAGATATTGCCTTTACTTCTGGATTCATATCAGATACAATAAAAACAATAATAATGGAAAAGTGAGGAAATAAAAATGGCACAGAACCCGATCGTTACAATCGAAATGGAAAACGGAGATATTATGAAAGCGGAGTTATATCCGGAAATTGCACCAAATACCGTGAACAATTTTATCAGTCTGATCAATAAGGGATTTTATGACGGATTGATCTTTCACCGCGTGATCAACGGATTTATGATCCAGGGAGGATGCCCTGACGGAAATGGTATGGGAGGCCCGGGTTACGGAATCAAAGGTGAGTTTGCACAGAACGGTGTGATCAATCAGATGAAGCATACCGCAGGTGTATTGTCTATGGCACGCGCAATGCATCCGAATTCAGCAGGAAGCCAGTTCTTTATCATGCATAAAGACGCACCACATTTAGACGGCTCCTATGCAGCTTTCGGAAAGATTACCGAAGGTATGGATGTGGTAAATAAGATCGCAGAAGTACGCACAGATTACAGTGACCGGCCAATGGAAGAACAGAAGATGAAAAAAGTAACGGTTGAGACGTTTGGAGTAGATTATCCGGAACCGGAGACCGTATAGACATTTTATCATAGAATAAGAGTATGAAAAAAGAGCTGATTCAATTATTAAAAGGAAAAAATGCATATATACAGACCCATGACTTTCCCGATCCGGATGCACTTGCCACAGCCTTTGCATTACAGGAGTATTTGAAATATTACGGGATCGAAGCAACAATCTGCTATGAGGGGAAATTAGAGCGGGCGAGTGCGATCCGTATGCTCGATAACTTTGGGATTCAGGTCAAAGGCGGACAGACCAAGGGAGCATTGCCGGAAGATGCCTGCGTGGTACTGGTGGATTCTCAGAATCAGAATTCCAATGTGACCGATATCGGTGGGCAGAAGTCCGCGTGTATTGACCACCATCCGGTACATCACGAGTGCGAGTATGCCTATCGGGATATCCGGAAAACAGGAGCCTGTGCAACGATCGTTGCGTCCTATTTTGTGGAAGATGGAATCATACCGAAGCCGAATGTTGCCGCAGCACTTGCCTATGCGATCAAGATGGATACTGCGGATTTTACCAGGGGAACGACACAAAAAGATACGGATATGTTTGCCTATCTGTTCCGGTATGCGGATTGGGATCTGGTACAGAATATGTATGCGGATACGCTGGAATTAGCAGATCTGTCTGCCTATGAGGCTGCAATCCAAAGTATTGAAATCTATGACCGGGTAGGTTTTGCATTTATTCCTTTTGAATGTCAGCCGGCATTGATCGCGATGATTTCTGATTTTATGAAAGCATTGGATGGCGTGGATGTTGTCATTGTTTATGCAAGACAGGAGGATGGAATCCGTTTTGCGGTACGCAGTGATGAAAAACGCGTCAATGTAGGTGTCTTATTAAAAGAGATGCTTCACGGTATTGGTGATGGAGGCGGTCACCCTGCGATGGCAGGAGGCTGTATTTCCAAAGAGATTGCCGAACGGCTTGGAGATACATTGCATGAAACGGTAAAACGGCGTTTTATGCAGGGAATACAGGAGATGCGGGATGGAAAATCAATTGAGATGCGTAATGTTTAACCGCGAAGAGTTCCTGATAGAACATCAGTTAGATGCTGATGTTCTGTTTTTATTAGAGGGACTGTATCAATATGGGGTGCGGGTTTTAAATCTGGACGGAAAAACCACAAAAGAGGATATGGAAGAAAAGCTGTTGCAGGCAGGCTATCGGACAGAAGAAACCCTGTTAATAGCGGCAGAGGATGCAACACTGCAAAACGGAAGGGAGATCGGGCTTGCCACGATCGCATTTGTAAATCAGAAGAAAAATGGGCAGACTTATTCTGCGGCAGACATTGTTGTGGAAGGCTTTGAAGAGGTAGATTTTTATTTTTTAGAAAGAATCTACCAGAGAAAACATGGGATTCCGTGGCGTGTGATCGAGACGGAACGGACTTATCTCAGGGAGATGACGGTAGAAGATGTCGAGGCCCTCTATGAAATCTATGCACAGGAGGGAATGACGGATTTTATTGAACCGCTCTGTGAGAAACGGGAGGATGAGATCGCCTATACGAAAGCCTATATTGAAAATATGTATGTCTATTACGGCTATGGAATGTGGCTAGTCTGCGATCGGGAGAACGGAGAGATCATCGGCAGGGCAGGCTTAAATACACAGGAGATCGAGGATGAGATCGTATTGGAAATGGGGTATCTGATACGGCAGGAATATCAAAGACAGGGCTATGCCTATGAAGTCTGTACGGCAATTATGGATTATGCAAAAGAGGCAAGTGGTTTTTCGGAATTGAGCTGTTTAGTAGAGGAAGAAAATCATCCGTCTTTAGGGTTGTTGCAAAAATTGGGATTTTCTTTTCGAAAAGAGGTGGATATCCTCGGAAAACGGATGAAAAGGTATGTTTATGCACTATAGACATTGCTTTTTTATCGTTTTTTTATTATAATTTATTCTATGTTTAGATATGCTGGCGGCGGTTTACAAAAGTATAAATTTAGGAAAAGTTGGTGAGAGAATGGTTGATATTTCTACAGAGAAGTTAGAAGAATTAGAAAATGAAGTGACTTCCCAGAATACAAAGCTTAAAAAAATGGAAGAATTTGTCAGTCCCGATAAGCTCTATCAGGAACTGATCCAGAGTGTGCGTAAATATCATCCATCTGCGGATATTTCCCTGATCGAGAAAGCATATCGGGTAGCAAGAGAGTCACATGAGGGACAGGTGCGTAAATCGGGTGAACCATATATCATCCATCCTTTGTGTGTGGCAATTATTCTTGCCGACTTAGAATTAGATAAAGAGACGATTGTTGCGGGACTGTTGCATGATGTTGTGGAAGATACGGTCATGACGGAAGAGGAGATTGCAAAAGAGTTCAACCCGGATGTGGCATTGTTAGTCGATGGTGTTACGAAGTTGGCACAGTTGTCCTATGATGCAGATAAGGTGGAAAAACAGGCGGAGAATCTGCGAAAGATGTTTTTAGCAATGGCAAACGATATCCGTGTCATTCTGATTAAGTTAGCAGACCGTCTGCACAATATGCGTACCTTAAAATATATGACACCGGAGAAGCAGAAGGAAAAGGCAAGAGAGACCATGGATATCTATGCTCCGATTGCCCAGCGACTCGGTATTTCTAAAATTAAGATCGAATTAGAGGATTTATCCTTAAAATATTTAGAGCCGGAAGCATATTATGATTTAGTAGAGAAGATCGCACTGAAAAAGAGTGCAAGAGATGACTATATCCAGAAATTAGTAGAAGAAGTCCGCAGCCATATCACCAATGCGGGCATTGAAGCAGAGATTGATGGAAGAGCAAAGCATTTCTTTAGTATTTATAAGAAGATGGTCAATCAGGATAAGACATTAGATCAGATTTATGACCTCTTTGCCATTCGGATTATTGTAAAAGATGTCAAGGACTGCTACGCGGCATTAGGAGTCATCCACGAGATGTACAAACCGATACCGGGACGATTTAAGGACTATATTGCGATGCCAAAGCCGAATATGTACCAGTCATTGCATACAACACTGATCGGACCGGACGGACAGCCGTTTGAGATCCAGATCAGAACCTATGAGATGCATCGGACAGCCGAATACGGTATTGCCGCACACTGGAAGTACAAAGAGGCTTCAAACGGTGGCAATGTAGAGAATCAGGAAGAAGAGAAGTTAAGCTGGCTGCGTCAGATTTTAGAGTGGCAAAAGGACATGTCCGATAACCGGGAATTTATGAGTCTGTTAAAAAGTGATCTGGACCTTTTTTCAGATACGGTATTCTGTTTTACGCCTTCCGGAGATGTCAAAAATCTTCCAACCGGCTCTACGCCGATTGATTTTGCCTATGCGATCCATTCTGCCGTAGGGAATAAGATGATCGGTGCAAAAGTTAATGGCAAACTGGTAACGATTGACTATGTCATCCAGAATGGTGACCGGATTGAGATCATTACTTCCCAGAACTCACACGGACCGAGCCGTGACTGGCTGAATATTGTAAAGAGTACACAGGCGAAAAATAAGATCAACCAGTGGTTTCGAAGTCAGTTCAAGGAAGAGAATATCGCAAAGGGTAAGGAACTGATCTCGCAGTATTGTAAGATGAAGAGTATCGAACTCTCAGATATCAATAAGCCGGAATATCAGAATAAGATTTTAAGAAAATATGGATTCCACGACTGGGATTCTGCACTGGCAACCGTGGGACACGGAGGACTCAAGGAGAGTCAGGTTGTCAATCGGATGTTAGAAGAATACAAAAAGGACCATGTCGTACCGATAACAGACTCGGATGTTTTAGAGAATATCCAGGATGCGAATATCTCTAAGACGATCCCGCAGAAGTCAAAGAGCGGAATTGTCGTAAAAGGACTGTATGATGTCGCAGTACATTTTTCAAAATGCTGCAGCCCGGTACCGGGAGATGAGATTGTCGGTTTTGTGACGAGAGGAAGAGGCGTATCCATACACAGAACGGATTGTATCAATATTATCAATCTGTCGGACATGGATCGTGCCAGACTGATCGATGCAGAATGGCAGCAGGGAGCAAGTGAGGGCAGCAACGGACTCTATCTTGCAGAGATTAAGATTTTTGGAAACAACCGTACCGGATTGTTAGTAGATATTACAAAGATTTTTACGGAGCGTGGGATTGATATCAATGCGATCAACTCCAAAACGAGTAAGCAGGGAGTAGCGACGATTTCTGTTTCCTTTAATACAAAGGGAAAAATGGAGCTGCAAAGTCTGGTGGATAAGATCCGTCAGGTGGAGAGCGTGATCGATATTGAAAGAACAACCGGTTAGAACAGAAGTGACAGGCGAGGTAAGGAATGGCAGATTTAAAGGTAAGACATTTAGTAGTCGGAGCAGTGGCAACGAACTGCTATATTGCAGAAAACAGAAAGACAAAAGAAGCACTGATCATTGATCCGGGTGACAATGCAGCGCGGATCGAACAGATCATCAAAGAGGATGGCGTTGTTCCGGTAGCTGTGCTTTTGACACATGGACATTTTGACCATGCAATGGCAGCGCAGGAGGTTGCAGAGCAGTATGGGATAAAAATCTATGCTCATGAGACGGAAAAGGAGACCTTAGAGACACCGCAGATTAATTTATCAGGAATGATCGGCAGAACGCTGACTTTTCATGCGGATTGTTATGTAAAGGACGGCGAAATTTTAAATCTTGCGGGATTTGAGATCCGGGTGCTGCATACACCGGGACATACCCAGGGTGGTGTCTGCTATTATATCGAAGAGGAAAAGGCGTTGTTTTCCGGAGATACACTGTTTTGTCAGTCCGTTGGCAGAACGGATTTTCCGACAGGAAAGTCCTCGACACTGATCCACTCCATTCAGGATAAACTGATGCCGTTACCGGATGATACGATGGTCTATACCGGCCATGAAGACATGACAACGATTGGAATGGAACGAAAATACAATCCGTTTTTATAGAGAGCGTAATGGTGAAAAAATATGATTACAGTTAGTTTAAATGAGGCAGATTTTGAGTATGACATCCATTCATTAGTGAAGGCTTTTTATCCAAAAGAGGATGTCAAAGTATTTGCCGACAGTGAAAAAATTGCAGAGTTAGAAGAAAAAGAAACTCCATTGTTCCACATGGAGGTTCTTTTTTCGAGAGCAGAAAATGTGATTTCTGCCAGTGTCTTAAATGCAGAAGCGAAGACAGGAGAACCAGCTCTTGCGTCGATGCAGATACAGGTGGATTTTTCTGACAGGAAAGAGACGAAAAACCGCCTGAAACGTGGTATTTATCAGATGTTTTCTGAGTATACGGGACAGACACTTCCGTGGGGAACACTGACCGGTGTGCGGCCGACGAAAATACCGATGGCACTGATCGATGCCGGACATTCTAACGTGGAGACGGCAAAGATCATGAGGGAGCAGTATCTGGTCAGCAGGGAAAAAACGGCACTGGCTGTTTCAATTGCCAACAGAGAACGTCATATCCTGGAGGATATTGACTATAAAAACGGATACAGCCTTTACATCGGGATTCCATTCTGCCCAACGATCTGTGCATACTGTTCGTTCAGTTCCAGTCCGTTAAAAGTGTGGAAAAATAAGGTCGATGATTATCTGAATGCACTTTGCCGTGAAATCCGGGAAACGGCGAGTATGTGGGCCGGTCAGGTCCTGGATACGATCTATATCGGAGGAGGCACGCCGACCACGCTGGAGCCGCATCAGCTGGAGCGTTTATTGTCTGAAGTGGAAAAATGTTTTGATATCAGCCACATAAAAGAGTATACTGTGGAGGCGGGCAGACCGGACAGTATCACATGGGAGAAGCTGGCTGTGATCCGAAAGCATCCGGTGACCAGGATTTCCATCAATCCGCAGACGATGAACCAGAAGACGCTGGATATCATTGGAAGACGGCATACGGTGGAAGACATCCGAAAGGCATTTGCCGATGCCAGAGAGCTTGGGTTTGACAATATCAACATGGATCTGATCGTAGGACTTCCGGGAGAAGGCATCGAAGAGGTGGAGCACACCATGCAGGAGGTGTTATCTCTTGATCCGGACAGCATCACCGTACATTCTCTGGCCATCAAACGTGCGGCACGTCTCAACCTGTTTAAAGATGAATATAAAGAGATGACTTTCACAAACAATCAGAGGATCATGGAGATGACGGAGCAGTATGCGGCAAAAGCCGGTATGTTCCCATATTATCTCTACCGCCAGAAGAATATGAAGGGCAATTTTGAGAATGTCGGATATGCAAAACCGGAAAAAGAAGGCATTTACAATATCCTGATCATGGAAGAGAAGCAGTCGATCCTGGCACTTGGAGCCGGTGCTTCGACCAAGTTTGTGATGAATGACCGTATTGAGCGTGCGGAAAATGTAAAGGATATTAAAAACTATATCGAGCGGATCGATGAAATGATAGAACGTAAGAAACAGGGTTATTGTGACTATGAAAAAAACCGGGTATAATATCATACAGTTCAGCCTGAGCAAAGAACTGCAGCATGGGATGATGGTCAGTATTCTGGCCGGAGAGCTTGCAAGAAAGGCGGGACTGTCAGAAGAACAGTGCCACGAGCTGTCGATCGCAGGACTTCTGCATGACATCGGGAAACTTGAGATGGCAAAATATGTGTATCAGAAAGGACAGAAGCCGCTTACGATTGAGGAGATCAAGTATGTAAGGCTTCATCCGACACTGGGATATGCGATCACATCGCAAAATCATTATTCGGATTTTATCATAAAAAGCATTTTATATCATCACGAAAATTATGACGGCAGCGGTTTCCCATCGAACCTGAAGGAAGATGAGATCCCCATTGGGGCGAGGATCCTTCGGATCTGTGATGTGTTTGCGGCACTGATCTCCGATCGACCGTACCGCAGAGCTTTTTCATGGGAAAAGGCGGTTGCCATTATGATTGAAGAAATAAAAAATTTTGACCTGAAACTGTTTTTGTGTTTTCTGGAGATCATTCATGATGAGGTCATCTGTGAAAGGCTTCGGACATGTGAACAGATGAAATGGGATTTAGAGGAGGATACTTGGAGATCCGCGATTACGTGATCCGTATGATCAAAGATACTTACGGAACGTTTGGATTTTCTTCCATCGAGACACCTTGTGTGGAGCACATCGAGAACCTCTCCAGCAAGCAGGGCGGAGAAAACGAAAAACTGATCTTTAAGATTTTAAAAAGAGGCGAAAAACTGAAGATCGACACGGCCGAAACCGAGATGGATCTGGTCGACGGCGGACTACGGTACGACCTGACTGTTCCGCTGTCCAGATATTATGCAAACAATGCAAACAATCTGCCAAGTCCGTTCAAAGCACTGCAGATGGGAAATGTATGGCGTGCAGACAGACCGCAGAGAGGCCGTTACCGCCAGTTCATGCAGTGTGATATCGATATTCTCGGCGAGCCGACGATCCTGGCAGAGATCGAGCTGATCCTGGCAACTTCCACGCTGGTCGGCAAACTGGACTTTGAAAACTTTACGATCCGCATCAACGACCGCAGGATCTTAAAAGCCATGGCAGCATGCAGCGGTTTTCCGGAAGAAAGCTACGATACCGTCTTTATCATTCTGGATAAGATGGACAAGATCGGCAAAGAAGGCGTGGCAGAAGAGCTGGAAAAAGAAGGATTTGCAAAAGAGAGCATCGACAAGTACCTGTCCCTGTTTGATGAGGTGACCGAAGATGTAAATGGCGTACGCCGCTTAAAAGAACTTCTGGAAGGCTTCCTGGATCAGAAGATCGCAGAAGAACTGGAGACGATCATCCAGAGTGTTGACACTGTCAAGACAGCAAAATTCCAGATCGTGTTCGATCCGACCCTCGTTCGCGGTATGTCCTACTATACCGGATCGATCTTCGAGATCAGCATTGATGGATTCGGAGGTTCCGTCGGAGGAGGCGGCCGCTACGATGAAATGATCGGCAAATTCACCGGTCAGAAGACCTGTGCATGCGGATTCTCCATCGGATTTGAACGTATTGTCATGCTGCTTCTGGAACGTGATTATCAGGTTCCGAGCAATGCAGGTAAGAAAGCATATCTGATTGAGAAAAATATGCCGGGTGACAAGCTGGCTGCAATTTTCAAAGAAGCCGCAGAAGAACGCAAGAACGGCAACATCGTAAGCGTCAATATGATGAAGAAAAATAAAAAATTCCAGAAGGAACAGATGACGGCAGAAGGCTACACAGAATTCAAAGAATTTTTCTGTGACGGCATCAAATAAAGGAGGACAAAAGCAAATGGCTGAATCAATGAAAGGCCTGCACAGAAGCCACAGATGTGCAGAAGTCGTAAACGCAGCGATCGGCAGCGAAGTAACTGTCATGGGCTGGGTACAGAAAAGAAGAAATCTTGGTGGTATGATTTTTGTTGATTTAAGAGACAGAAGCGGTCTGTTACAGATTGTTTTTGATGAGAATGATATCGGAACCGAAGGATATGAAAAAGCCGGCAAGCTGAGAAGTGAGTTTGTCATTGCCGTAACCGGTAAACTGGAAAAACGCGGCGGAGCAGTAAACGAAAATCTTGCAACCGGCGAGCTGGAAGTAAGAGCAGAGAGTCTGCGTATTCTTTCCGAGTCCGAGACACCGCCGTTTCCGATCGAAGAGCATATCCAGACAAGAGATGAACTTCGTCTGAAATATCGTTATCTGGATCTGCGTCGTCCGAACCTGCAAAGAAACCTGCTGCTTCGAAGCAAAGTAGCAACAGCGATCCGTCGCTTTATGGATGCAGAAGGATTTCTGGAGATCGAAACACCGATCCTGATCAAGAGTACTCCGGAAGGTGCAAGAGACTACCTCGTACCAAGCCGTGTACATCCGGGCAGCTTCTATGCACTGCCGCAGTCACCGCAGCTGCTCAAACAGCTGCTTATGTGTTCCGGATACGACCGCTATTTCCAGATCGCAAAATGTTTCCGTGACGAGGACTTAAGAGCAGACCGTCAGCCGGAGTTCACACAGGTCGATATGGAGCTTTCTTTCGTTGATATGGACGATGTCATTGATGTCAATGAGCGTCTCCTGAAATACATTTTTAAAGAGATCGGCGTGGATGTACAGCTGCCGATCCAGCGTATGACCTGGCAGGAAGCCATGGACCGTTTCGGCTCTGACAAACCGGATATCCGTTTCGGCATGGAACTGCAGGACGTATCGGAAGTCGTAAAAGGCTGCGGATTCGGTGTATTTACCGGAGCACTGGAAAACGGCGGAACCGTTCGCGGTATCAATGCCAAAGGACAGGGGCATATGCCGAGAAAGAAGATTGATGCACTGGTAGAAGTAGCAAAGACTTATGGTGCCAAAGGACTGGCATATCTGGCAGTCAATGAAGACGGAACTTACAAATCTTCTTTTGCAAAATTCTTTGAAGAAGAACAGTTAAAAGAACTGGTAAAAGCAATGGACGGAGAACCGGGAGACTTGCTGCTGTTTGCTGCGGACAAGAAAAAAGTTGTTTGGGATGTGCTCGGTGCACTGCGTCTGCATCTGGCAAAGAGTCTGGATCTGCTGAAAAAAGACGATTTCCGTTTCCTGTGGGTTACGGAGTTTCCACTGCTTGAGTGGTCCGAAGAACAGAATCGTTTCGTTGCCATGCATCATCCGTTTACCATGCCGATGGAAGAAGACCTCGATAAGATCGACAGCGATCCGGGAGCAGTACGTGCTCAGGCATACGATATCGTACTGAACGGAAATGAGATCGGTGGCGGAAGTATCCGAATCCACCAGGATGATATTCAGTCCAAGATGTTCGAAGTACTTGGATTTACGCCGGAACAGGCACAGAAACAGTTCGGATTCCTTCTGGATGCATTCAAATATGGAGTACCGCCACACGCAGGACTGGCATACGGACTGGATCGTCTGATCATGCTGATGGCAGGAGAAGACAGCATCCGTGAAGTTATGGCCTTCCCGAAAGTAAAAGATGCTTCCTGCCTGATGATGCAGGCACCGGATGAAGTAGATCCGAAACAGCTGGAAGAGCTTGGTCTTGAGATCGAGAAAAAAGAAGAAAAAGAAGAAAAAGAAGAAAAATAAAAAGACAGGATAATAGAAAATCCCGGATAACTGAAGAAATTCAGAAATCCGGGATTTTTTATCTTATTCGGATTGCAATCTCCGACCAGGATGACCGCTCGTTCGCTGAGTCGGCTTTTACTGTTCTGTATCCGATACACTGTCAGAAACATCAACGGATCCATTTTGAAAAGCCTGAATGGCAGCTCCGGCATTTCCAAGAAGTGCATTGGTGAAATCTTCGTTCAGCTGGATTTCCCAGGAAGAGCCGTTGTTTGTAAAATGGATCGTCACTTCGGTATCCGTCGTGTCGGTGTTTTCTGTCAGTGCCTGTGCAAGCAGAGCGGCTGTTTCATCAGCAAGCTCACTAGAAGAGGCACGGAGTGACTTTGAGGTAGCCGCATAGTGTATCAGAAGATCCTGATAATGTTTTAATACACGCTTCATATCCAGGCTGGTGATGGAAAGTGTTGCCGTGGCAGATTTTTCTGCCTGGTCTTCCTGAACCGACAGGATTTTATAAGAGATACATTTACTTAATTGTTCGGCAAGAGCATGGTCCACTTTCTCATAGTCCTTGCTGTACGTGGCAAAAATATCATGCATGTTCAGATAAGATTTCCATTGGTCCGGGGACTTTTCTTTCAGCCCTTCCATGACAACGTTAATGATCTCTTCCGGTGTGACCAGATATGGATCTTTCAGATAGGTGATAAAACCGCTGACCAGATCATCCTCCAGCTGATCCGTATTCTGGATCATCCAGCCATCCTCCGTTTTCAGAAGCTTGATATCCGCTTCGGTGGTCACCAAATCATAGGTGTTTTCGGATAAAACATCGCCAAGCAGTGCAAAATAAGAGTTCAGCGTCATATTTTCCGATGAGCCGCTGCCCGTACCTTTCTTGACGAGAGCCAGACAGATATCCTTTGCGAGGGCATGCGTATCCAGATTGGTGATTTCTACGTGCACCGTCGCTTTCTTATCCTCCACGGAAGAACTCTTTATCTTATAATCGAAATTCTGAAAGAACCGTTTTACCGCTTCAGTTGTCTCGATTCCGACATCGCTGCTGGAAGAATGGGAACTCATCATATCCTCATAGGAAACAAAAGCCTTGATCGTGCTCTCATCCAGCTCTTTGATCAGGTTCAGTTCCTTTTTGACAGCACGTTTCGGAGAGTCCTTGGAACATCCGCCGAGCGAAAAAGGCATGACCAGAAGCAAAAGGATCAGGAGCAGAGAGGCAGAAAAATATTTCCGGTTCATAGCGTCCTCCTTATAGCAAATTTAAATTTATTTTATCCGATATCAAAGATATTGTCAAACATCTTGACATTTTTGCAAAAGTTATATATATTTAAACAAACTTGCAAATGAATAAAACTTCAGAAAGAGAGGATCAGATATGTATTCGTTAGATGAAGTAAAATCCGTAGACCCGGAAATCGCATCCTGTATCATCAAAGAAGAAGAACGTCAGAACAGTCACATTGAGCTGATCGCTTCCGAAAACTGGGTAAGCAAAGCTGTCATGGCAGCCATGGGCAGCCCATTGACGAATAAATATGCAGAAGGATATCCTGGCAAACGTTATTATGGCGGGTGTCAGTGTGTGGATGAGGTAGAGCAGCTTGCCATTGACCGTGCCAAAGAACTGTTTGGATGCACCTATGCCAATGTACAGCCACATTCCGGAGCACAGGCAAATATGGCAGTCTTTTTTGCCATGTTAAAGCCGGGAGATACCGTGATGGGCATG
>OOCM01001727.1_pt1 | contig 16343 bp, 14 predicted proteins | sample 1671111 | NCBI WGS metagenome assembly OOCM01 (sample SAMN06348123, study PRJEB24527) | human gut metagenome | biome: human gut; feature: ankylosing spondylitis patient; material: feces | host: Homo sapiens | place: China | collected 2015-10 | reverse complement strand
CCGACCCTCTGCTTGTAAGGCAGATGCTCTGAACCAGCTGAGCTAAACGCCCTTATTTTATTGCCTTGAGACATTGTTTTTCTCAATTGCGATGCAAAGGTAGCGCTTTTTTCCGAATCTGCAAGCATTATGCCATATCCTTTTACGAAAAACCTCATTTTTTTTGCGCAGACAACCCGCAACAGACATAAAAGTCCACCCTCAAACCAATTCGACACCGCAAAACAGACATAAAGAAAAAACCGATGCACCCAACGGCACATCGGCATTCTTTTCATATATTTTCAGGAGCAAACGCTCCCAAACACAATCCAATCAGAAGTCTGCGTTCTTCGGAGTACGAGGGAACGGAATCACATCACGGATATTCTGCATACCAGTGACAAAGAGTATCAGACGCTCGAAACCGAGTCCGAAACCTCCGTGAGGACAGCTTCCGAACTTTCTTGTATCAAGATACCACCACATATCCTTCATAGGAATATTCAGTTCCTCAATACGGCCCATAAGCTTACCGTAATCTTCCTCACGCACGCTTCCACCGATGATTTCGCCAATCTGAGGGAACAGCACGTCAGTACCCTGTACAGTCTTGCCGTCCTCATTCATCTTCATGTAGAACGCCTTGATTTCCTTAGGGTAATCAGTCATTATTACAGGCTTCTTGAAATATTCCTCAACAAGGTATCTCTCATGCTCGCTGGCAAGATCTGCACCCCAATATACTGGGAACTCGAACTTTCTTCCGTCAGCCACAGCCTTCTCCAGAAGCTTGATACCCTCAGTATAAGGCAGACGCACGAAATCTGTCTCCACAACCGACTTCAGTCTTTCTATCAGACCGTTGTCTATCATCTTGTTGAGGAATTCCAGATCGTCCATGCAGTTGTCGAGTGCCCACTTCACACAGTACTTAATAAACTCTTCCTCCAGATCCATGAGGTCGTTCATATCGATGAAGCAAACCTCCGGTTCAATCATCCAAAACTCAGAAAGATGTCTTGGAGTGTTTGAGTTCTCAGCTCTGAAAGTAGGACCGAAAGTATATATCTGTCCGAGAGCTGTAGCACCGAGCTCACCTTCAAGCTGTCCGGATACAGTCAAGCTGGTCATCTTGCCAAAAAAGTCATCATCGTATGTGATGTTGCCGTTTTCGTCCTTCTTGAGGTCATAGAGATTCTTTGTTGTCACCTGGAACATCTGACCTGCACCTTCGCAGTCGCTGGCAGTAATCAGCGGAGTATGGAAATAGAAGAATCCCTTATCATGGAAAAATTTGTGTATAGCATAAGCCATATTGTGGCGAATGCGGAACACCGCACCGAAAGTATTTGTTCTGAGTCTGAGGTGAGCATGCTGACGCATGTATTCAAAAGTCTGTCCCTTCTTCTGCATAGGATAGTCAGAAGGACAAGCACCGAGCAATTCGATATTTTCAGCCTGGATTTCCACATTCTGTCCAGAACCGATGCTCTCAACCATCTTTCCGTCAACACTGAGACATGCACCCGTAGTAATCTGCTTCATAAGCTCCGGAGCGAACTTTTCAGCATCAGCTACAATCTGAACGTTCTTTATAGTAGAACCGTCGTTAAGCGCAATGAAAGCCACCGATTTGCTGCCTCTTTTAGTTCTCACCCATCCCTTCACATTGACCGATGCACCATAGTCGGTACGCTGCAGCAGGTCAACGATCTTGGTTCTGCGTATCTTTTCCATAAATATGATATTTAAATTCTATTTTTTATTATTCCTTCATTATGCGAAAGTGTCCGCACATCCTCGAACGAATGCCGGACACATATCACTATTGCTTATAACTCTTCGCCGCTTCCTGCCTGCATGTGGAGCATAGCAACCTCCTGCTCTGTCAGGAATCTCCAGTCGCCGCGCTTGAGTCCCTTCTTTGTAAGACCGGCAAACATCACTCTGTCGAGCTTGACGACCTTATATCCGAGAGCCTCGAAAATTCTGCGGACAATTCTGTTCTTGCCAGAGTGGATTTCAATGCCCACCTGACTCTTGTCCGTATCCGAAGCATAGCTGATGGCATCTGCATGCACCTCTCCGTCCTCCAGAGTGATACCTTCTGCAATGCGCTGCAGGTCAGAAGCTGCCACATTCTTGTCGAGATAAACGTGGTAAATCTTCTTCTTCAGATATTTAGGGTGTGTAAGTTTCGATGCAAGGTCTCCGTCGTTTGTGAACAGGAGCACACCTGTTGTATTTCTGTCGAGACGTCCTACAGGATAGATTCTCTCGTTGCAGCAGTTTCTGACGAGGTCCATAACAGTCTTGCGTGACTGTGGATCGTCGGAAGTTGTAACGTAATCCTTCGGCTTGTTCAGGAGAACGTACACCTTCTTCTCTATGCTTACAGGCTGATCGTGGAAGTGAACAGTATCCGTACGCATAACCTTTGTTCCGAGTTCGGTAACAACCTCACCGTTCACCTTTACAACACCCGACTGGATGAACTGGTCAGCCTCGCGGCGTGAGCAGATTCCAGCATTTGCAAGGAATTTGTTAAGACGTATAGGTGCATTTGGATCCTCGAGATACTCCTTGTACTCAATTCTCTTCTTCATGCTGTACTTTGCATTCGGATCATAGCCAGGAGTACGCTGACGCATACCGCCTCTCTGCATACCGCCGCGGTTGTTGTAACCGCCCTGGTTGCCGTATCCGCCCTGATTGTTGTATCTAGGCTTGCGCTGGTATCCGCCCTGATTGCCGTAACCGCCCTGACGGTTATATCCGCCCTGGTTGTTGTAGCCGCCCTGACGGTTGTAGCCGCCCTGGTTGCCGTAACCACCCTGACGGTTGTAGCCCTGATTGCCGTAACCGCCCTGGTTGTTGTTTCTGTTATATCCTTGTCCGTACGAAGAATTGTTTCTGTTGTTGTACGAAGGTCTGTCTCCGTTGTCATATCCGTATCCGTTAGACCTTCCGTTGTTCTGACGGTAGTTGCCTCCGTTGTAGTTTCTGTGTCCGTACTGCTGCTGTCTGTAGCCGTCGTTCATGCCCTGCGGACGGAATCCTCTCTCGTTGTTCACTCCGTCGCTGCTGTATGCACGCTCCGCACGGTTGAAACGCGGACGCTGCGGACGATCGCCTCTGCTGTACTGGCGCTCTCCTCCGTCACTGCTGTATACTGGTTTGTATGCAGGCTTGCTGGTTTCACGGTTGTTTACGCTGTAGCCCTCACGGCTGCTGTTCTCCGCACCATTATCTGCGGTGCTCCCTGCAGAATTTCCATTATTCTGCCAAGAATCAAATTCGCTCATTGTTTTTCTAAAATTGTTTTATGTAAGAATTATTTGTAAAAGGGGTCCCGTCACCTCACGGCATCGGGAATTACCCTTGAAAAAATTTCTATTGTTCTTCCTGCAAAAGCAGTCTTGCCCGTATACGGACATCACATGCCTGTGTAAGAATGTGGTGTAATCTTTCTAAGTTCTTCTTTGACACGCTCTTCCACGTCGAGTCCGTCAATGAAATTCTCAATCGACTCCTTTGTAATAGCCTGGTTGGTTCTTGTCAGCGCCTTGAGTGCTTCATACGGATGCGGGAATGCTTCCCTGCGCAGAATAGTCTGGATACCTTCGGCACATACAGCCCAGCAGTTGTCGAGATCTCTGTTGATGGCTTCCACGTTGAGAAGAAGCTTGCGCAGTCCCTTGAGCGAACTTTCGATTGCGATGACCATGTGTCCCATAGGCACACCGACATTGCGGAGCACTGTTGAGTCTGTAAGGTCTCTCTGCAGACGCGAAACCGGCAGTTTTGTGCTCAGGTGCATCAGTATGGCATTTGCGATGCCGAGGTTGCCCTCAGAGTTCTCAAAGTCTATAGGATTAACCTTATGAGGCATAGCGCTTGAGCCGACCTCTCCAGCCTTGATCTTCTGCTTGAAATACTCCATAGACACGTACATCCAGAAATCTCTGTCCATGTCAATCATTATTGTATTGATACGCTTCATTGCATCAAACACACCTCCAAGATTGTCGTAGTTGCTGATCTGCGTTGTCCACTGCTCGCGCTCCAGTCCAAGTTTCTCTGCAACGAATCTGTTGCCGAATTCCTTCCAGTCATATTCCGGATAAGCAACATGGTGAGCATTGAAATTACCTGTCGCACCGCCGAACTTGGCTGTGATACGGCAAGCCTTGAGCTGTGCAAGCTGTTCCTTCAATCTGTACACGAACACCATTACCTCCTTGCCGAGTCTTGTAGGCGAAGCAGGCTGACCGTGGGTCTTTGCAAGCATAGGAACGTCCTTCCACTCTTCTGCGTACTCCTCAAGCTGTCCGATAAGCTCTTCTATGAGCGGATAATAGACATCGTTGAGTGCATCCTTGATGCTGAGCGGAACACTTGTATTGTTGATGTCCTGACTGGTCAGACCGAAATGTATGAACTCCTTGTATTTCTCGAAGTCGCCGATTTTGTCCAGTTCCTCCTTTATGAAATACTCAACAGCCTTCACATCGTGGTTGGTCACCTTCTCGATGTCCTTCACTCTGCGTGCATTATCTTCTGAGAAATTTCTGTATATATCTCTGAGAACTTCGAATTTCGAGTGGTCGAAATCCTTGAGCTGCGGAAGCGGCAGTTCGCACAATGTGATGAAATATTCAATCTCAACTCTTACTCTGTACTTTATGAGTGCATACTCTGAAAAATACGAAGCCAAAGCGGCAGTCTTGCCTCTGTAGCGACCATCAATCGGTGTAATCGCCGTCAAAACATCAAGTTCCATTGCTTATTTTGTAAAAAATATAAATTTCTTAGTGTTTAAATTTCTGCTTGAATCATTGTTGTGTTATCCGCAAAAACGTATCATCCCATATTTCTGGCGTAACCTCTCGGTATAGGTTTAATATTTCTTATCTTTCCGGAATCTTAGCACATTGCAAAAATACACTATTTATTGAATCTGCAAGCATCTTTGATTCAAAAAAAGTCTAAAAAGAAAACATGTGTATACGCATGCCTTGGCCATCTCAGTCTTTGCGGCGGCTCTTCTCTTCCGCCGCCGGAATTCTGAATGCCGTGTACACCTCAAAAACGGCAAACACAAGAAACAGCACCAACCATGTTGTACGCGGGAAATAATAGCCCAGATAGAATCCTGGTTCCATATTCATAACTAATGCGGAGAGCAGTGCTACCACCACTCCGAAAGTGCGCTGTCTGTAAAGACGCTTCACCACGGCATCTTTCACGTCATGCTTCTCGCCGAGGCGTCCCACGGCAAAAATTGTTGCTCCCGCAGCATAGATATAATTGGCGCCAATCCAACCGGTCACCCATATCATTGCTCCAGCAATTACCATCACCTCACCGGCGATGGCTGCTATCTGATAAATCTTGTCAGTCACGATATTATATAACGTTGTTGAAAATCCCGCCTCACATATTACCCTCGCAGGCCGGCAGGACACAGTTTACTCCTCGTCTTCAATCACATATATATCCTCTTTCTCGGTCTTCATCATATAGCGTTCGCGCGCTATAGTCTTGATGGCCTCAGGATCGCTCTTTATTCTGCGCAGCATCTCGCGGTCTTTCTCAAACTGGGTCTGATATCTGTTTATCTCGCTTTTCAGTTCGCTTATAGTACGCCTCTGCTCATACCTGTTGACAAGACTGCTGTCGCCTACGAATCCTATGAGCACTCCGAACACGACAATCGTGATCAAGTACTTGTATTTCAATAGATAATTCTTGATATTCCGTCTCATGGTGGACTTCTTTTTGTTTAATTTCAGTTTCTTCGTACGCGCTACATGCGCAATGTCATGCAAAGATATGAAAAGTAGAATGCAAATGGACCATGTTCATCATATTTTTTCGATATGACTTTCCCGGCAATCATTCTAGTTCAATAGCTCTACAACTATTTCCGGCGTCATTGCATTCCTTACATCATCTTTCGGCACATTTTTAAGGAATAGCACCGGCACAATCGTGTAATTGGAGGCAAATGGCAACAGATTAGCTTTACGCAAAAGCCCAGCAGTAAGCTGTTTACCATTCTCCAGAGTTGTCCATTTGCATTCGCCAACAAGCAGTTTTTTCTTGTCAAGCGACTCGGCTACCACATCAAATTCAACGTGTTCCGGCTTTTTATCTTCATTAAGAACAGCCCCCCACCAGCGTTTTGCCTTGCCGTAAACAACGCCGTTGACCAGATTGCCGGTTACAGCATCTCTGCACAGTTTTTCCCACTGCATGCTCACAAACTCTGAGAAATGGGCATTCAAAGCCTGTTCTATTGGCAATTGGCGTCCAAGTTCGATGAAAGAACGATTAGGGACAACATATTGGTAATAGAACGCCATAAATGGATCTGAAATTTTATAGAGGCTTTTTTTCGTATTCTTTTCATCAATACCGAAAGGGATATCTTTTTCCAAAAATCCAAGATCTATAAGTTTCTTCAATGGACGCGACAAATTGGTTGCCGGTTCGTTGCATCGTGCAGCTATCTCCGAAAGACGGTTTGCTCCAGTACCTATATATGACATTATTGTCGAGGTCTTGACAATATCTTTTACATCATCCTGAAACAGCTTCACTGGTTCTTCATATAGGGTTCCATTCACAGAAAAAATATTGTGCCACATGGCATCATCAAGTGAACTTCTGTTTTCCCTCAGTTCCCAATAACGTGGTACACCGCCCCAGACAGCATATTCTTCAATGGCACTGACGGCATCAAGGTTCAGTGCCTCCATAATATATGGTAAACGTATAGGTGCAAGTTTCATTATCTCGTCAGCACGACCATAAAGAGGTGCCGAAGAATCAAGAAACAATCCATACATCATATTCTGCGACGAACCGCAGAGTACAAGATTATACTTCAACTGTTTCTCATCAACAAGTTTCTGTAAAACCGACGGTATCTCAGGAGACTGCTCTACAAGATATGGAAATTCATCCAAACATAAGGTAAAACGCTTGTCCGTACGGTAATTCACCGCACGAAACATAGATTCCCAATCCGGATATGTCAACTTTTCAAAATCCGGGAACACTTGCGCAAGCACTTTCGCAAGCAATACTCTCTGGTGCTGGCCCTCAGAACGGTCTGCAAGGAAATAAACATCCGTGTCCGACAACACCCTTTTTATCAGGGTTGACTTACCTAAACGCCTGCGACCGTATATAACCACCAACGATGATTTCTCTCTTGCAAGAGCATCCTTAAGACGCACAGTTTCATCTATCCTATCAACGAATTCCATACACCAAAATTATTATGCACGCCAAACATAATGTTTTTCGCGCATAATAAGAAATTTCAAACCACATTTTTATCTTAAAAGTTCTGATTGCATCCTGCTTGCTACCGTCCAATACACACTGCGTCTCGGCAACAAGCCGCTTTACGCAACCTGATGCCGAGACGCATTCTGTTATCTGTCAATGTATGCAATGGGCCTACGCCAGTTCCAGTCCGAACTCTTCCTTAAGCTTCAGCAAAGCCGGATTCTGCCCGCACATCATAGTGAACTGCTCCACCTTGCTGTACGCGCGCTTCTTTTCCTCCGGTTCTCTTATTCGCACACTCATGCGTATCTTGCTGTTGCCCAATCGCCCACGCATATATTCCTCTATACGGGGTGCATATTTGCGGAGCATATCTTCTACCGTAGGGTTGTCGGCCAGTACCTCAAACGTTTCGGCATTGAGCAGTGTAGGCTCAATGTTGTTCATTCGGTTGGCCATGGCTCGCTCTTCCTGCGGGAGGGTTGTCGCAAACTCTTTCCATGTAATCATCACTCCGCGCTGATTCACAGGCACATCATCGCGCATCTGTGCAGTCTTTGTCTGCACGCCAGATGCACTGCTTGCCGTCACAGTAGGTGCTTCCGAAGCCTTCATAGCCTCAGCCTCCATCTGACGAATGGAGAATCCGAGCTCTCTGCGCGTTGTGACTTTCTGCTGTACAGGTGCTATTGGTCGCGTATGCGGTGCGCCGGCTGCAGGTACACCGTTTGGTGCAGCCGAACCGTCGGCCTGAGGCGTCTGGTTCACAGCCGGACGCTTGGCACTTTCCGCACCCGCCTCACCGGCCTGCTGCTTGAACAGGGGTTTTAATTTCTTCTCGGGGCTGCGCCCCGCCGAACTTCCGTCTCCCTCATCCTGCACGGCCTGTGCAACCTGTATGAGCGTTATCTCCACCAGCAGACGCTTGTTCGAACTCTGTCTGTAGTTGAGGTCGCAATCGCTGCACAGCTTCATGGCGCGGTACAGGAATTTCGTCTTGCACTTCTGCGCCTGGCTCTGGTAACGTGTCTTCACATCGTCTCCGGCATCCATCAACTCGGTTGTCTGAGGGTCGTGTGCCATCAGCAGGTTGCGGAAGTGGCCCGACAGTCCGTTTATGAAATGCTTGCCGTCAAATCCCTTGTTGAGAATCTCATTGAGCGTAAGCATTATCTCCGGCACCTTGCCTTCAAGGAAATAGTCCGTCAATTTGAAATAGTAGTCATAATCCAGCACATTCAGGTTGTCGATGGTACGCTGGTATGTCACATTGCCTCCGCAGAAGCTGACCACCTGGTCGAAGATGGACAGCGCATCGCGCATACCTCCGTCGGCCTTTTGGGCAATCACGTTCAGAGCGGCAGGTTCGGCACTTATTCCCTCCTTCTCTGCCACATTCTCGAGATGGTGAACGATGTCCGACACACTCATTCTGTTGAAGTCGTATATCTGACAGCGCGACAGGATTGTAGGCAGAATCTTGTGCTTCTCCGTAGTGGCAAGTATGAAGATGGCATGCTGAGGCGGCTCCTCCAGAGTCTTGAGGAAAGCATTGAAGGCCGCGGTCGAGAGCATGTGCACCTCGTCGATGATGAACACCTTGTATTTGCCGACCTGAGGCGGGATTCTCACCTGATCGATAAGCTGGCGTATGTCGTCAACTGAGTTGTTCGATGCCGCGTCCAGTTCGTGGATGTTGAACGAACGCTGCTCGTTGAACGCACGGCACGACTCGCACTCGTTGCATGCCTCGCCGTTGGGTTTCGGACTGAGACAGTTGATTGTCTTCGCGAATATTCGTGCACACGTGGTCTTTCCCACTCCGCGCGGTCCGCAGAACAGATAGGCATGAGCCAGATGGCCCGACGCTATCGCATTCTTCAGCGTAGTCGTCAGCGCCGACTGTCCCACCACCGTGTCGAACGTCGCAGGGCGGTACTTGCGTGCCGAAACTATATAGTTTTCCATATTCAGTATGTTTTCATCACAAAAGTCAGGCACGGCATCCAATTCGGCAAACCACTGTCGCCAATCTTTCGGCCGGCACTTTCACTTCACGCAAAGTTAACATATAATGCCGGAATAAAGAAACATCACCGGCAGAGATTTTTCCTCGTCTCTGCCGGTGATGCAATCATCAGTGCACATCTGGTGCGCGTTATTTCAGATCGTGGTTCATCAGACGGTACTCCGCCATCTTCTCATACTTCGTTCCCGGACGTCCGTAGTTGGCGTATGGATAGATGGATATACCTCCTCTAGGAGTGAATATTCCCGTCACCTCGATATATTTAGGATCCATGAGTTTCACAAGGTCCTTCATGATTTTGTTGACGCAGTCCTCGTGGAAATCGCCGTGGTTGCGGAAACTGAAAAGGTAGAGCTTCAGGCTCTTCGATTCCACCATCTTCTCTCCCGGCAGATACTCGATTCTGATTTCTGCAAAATCCGGCTGTCCTGTGATAGGACACAGACTTGTGAACTCAGGACAGTTGAACCTCACCCAGTAATCGTTCTCCGGATGCTTGTTCATGAATGTTTCCAGCACCTCGGGTGCGTAGTCCTGTCTGTATTCGGTTTTCTTTCCGAGCGACTTGAGTCCCTCGTTGTCTCTTTCTCCCATAGTATATTATATATAATAATGTGTATCGGTAATTTATTTGTCAAGCACATGATGAAGGTTCACCTTTCCTCCGGCAGCCTTAATGGCAAGATACTTCTCCAGCCCCTCACGTCTGAGCTTGCATGCAGGACAGTGTCCGCATCCGTCGCCCTGCACACCGTTGTAGCAGGTAAGTGTCTTTTCCCTGATCAGATCGAGCACTCCGAGCTCGTCGGCCAGTGCCCATGTCTCGCACTTGTCAATCCACATCAGCGGGGTGTGTATCACGAACTGTTCGTCCATTGCCAGATTGAGCGTCACATTGAGCGACTTGATGAAAGCATCCCTGCAGTCCGGATATCCGGAAAAATCTGTCTGGCTCACACCTGTAACGATGTGGCTGATGCCGTGCTCACGCGCATATACGGCAGCGATACTTAGGAAGAACATGTTGCGTCCTGGAACAAACGTATTTGGTACTCCTCCCTCTGGACGCTCCTGATCCATCGTTATGGAACTGTCAGTGAGCGAACATCCTGTGCTCAGACTGCTGATGAAACCGACGTCCATCACGTCCCACTTCACACCGGCCTCTTCAGCTATCGAACGTGCCAGCTCTACCTCATTGGCATGCTTCTGTCCGTAGATGAAACTCAAGGCATAGACCTCACTGAAATTTCTCTTTGCCCAAAACAGGCATGTCGTACTGTCCTGACCGCCACTGAAGACAACCAGAACCTTGTTCTTGTCAATTGATTTCATAAATGCAGTCTCCTAGTTTTATCCGATATCGCTCACCCTGAAAATGCTGTAAGAGATATTAGTATCGTAGGCATCCTCATTCTCGTACATCTTGACAAAATTCACCACACGGATTGTCAAAGGAAGTACGATAATCTCATACAATGTCTTGAGCACAGCCTGCGACACAATCATAAGCAGCAGATTATCTACCGGAACCATACCGCCGAGAGCTATCGGGAAGAAAATGATTGAGTCGGCAAACTCACCGGCCACGGTCGACAGGATGGCACGAGCCGAGAAATGGCGTCCATTGCTGGCAATCTTCATCTTCGACATCACATACGCATTCAGGAACGAACCGGCCAGGAAAGCCATGAACGAAGCGAAAGCCACACGCGGAGCCAGTCCGAAGATGGCATGGAAACCGTCATCCAGCGTCCAGTACGAAGCACCCGGAATCCAATCGGCAAGAGCACCGAAAGCCACGAACATGAAATTCATGACAAAACCGGTCCAGATAATCAGTCTGGCCTTGCGGAATCCCCAGACCTCAGCAATGCAGTCATTGATGATGTACGAAATAGGGAAAACCAGAATACCGCCTGTGATGTTTACAGGTCCGAACTCAATTTGTTTGATAGCTAAAAGGTTTGCACAGATAAGGCAAACACAGAACAGTATCCCCATCAGCATGAAGGATACTGAAACAGTTTTTTGTTTCATAAAATCTTGTTTTTTACGAGGTTTATCAAGCACTCGGGTTATTAAATCGCCGCAAAGGTAGTAAAATATTGCCAAACAGCCACAAAAACGACGGCACAAAAGCCCGAAGCGACAGCAACACGTGGCGTTGCAGGTAAAAACATCGCTTACGATGCAGGTAAGAGCTATTAGCTAGCGAACCCGCTCGTATTTTACCTAGCAGGCACAACCTGCGTTTTACCTTGTGAAGCCCGCTTCACACATGTTCTTCTGTCTAAAAACAAGCAAACACCCACTAAACACTACAAGTGCCAACGACACCGTCATCCCTGGCTAGGACCAGGGATCTTATCCCAATGACGATACAATGTCAGCGAGAACACAGTTCAAATCCAGATATAAGATTCCTGGTCCCAGCCAGGAATGACGCTACAGCAAAAACAGCAATAACATAACCCTTCTGTTCTTCATAACAAAAGAGTCGCAGACTCAGCACCGCAGGTGCAAACATTTAAGGAGCAGATGAACATCAAGCCCGCTTGAATGTACATCCGCCCCTTAAATGAATCCTTTTGTTCTTATGTTCTTCTGTCTCAAATTAAAACTAAACACCAACTAAACACAACAAGCGCCAACGACACCGTCATCCCTGGCTAGGACCAGGGATCTTACTCAAGAGACGGTATAGAATCAGAATAAACGCGAATTCGTTTTAGGGTAATATTTGCAACATAATTTAACAATATCATTATTGCCGATATCAGACGTTTTTATACATTTGTGATAATAAGTATAACACAATATGGAAGAAATAGCAATAAAAAAACAAACAGCATTCAGACTGGACAGCAAATTGTTAGACATGCTGAAAAGGGCAGCCAAACTAGAACATCGAAGTTTGAACAACTTCGTTGAGTGCCTTTTGATGGATGCCATGTACAAAAAGCCGAACGAAGAGACCAAGATCGCCATTGAAGAAGCTCGTGAGGGGAAAAACTTAAAGAAAGTTGATACAAGCAGTTTTGAAAGCTTCATTAAATCTTGCAGTGAATGAGAGAAGTCAAAAGTGGCAGTCAGTTTCGTAAAGACTTGAAGCGGTATAAGAATGACCATGTAAAACTGAAAAAGCTTTATGATATTGTCGGATTCTTGGAACGTGGCGAAGACGTCCCAAAAGAATTCAAGCCCCACATGCTTACAGGAGATTATGCTGGATACATGGAATGCCATGTTGAAAATGATTTTCTTTTGATCTGGATTGATGACGAAATAGTGAAACTGATTAGGCTCGGCAGTCATTCAGAATTGTTCGGAAAAAGCAAAAAGCGATAAATATCCTCACACAGTAAACTGACATATAAAAAAAGTCCTACCACCCACAACATAAGATTCCAGGTCCCAGCCAGGAATGACGCTATAGTAAAAACAGCAATAACATCCCCCTTCTGTTCTTCATAACAAAAGGCAGTCGTAGACATAGACCGCAGGTGCGAAACATTGATTAAGGAATGTGCCGCAAATTCATTTGCAAGAACATTCAAGAATCAATGGAATTCTTTTGTTCTTATGTTCTTCTGTCTGAAAAATTAACAGTAAACACCCACAAAATACCACAAGTGCCAACGACACCGTCATCCCTGGCTAGGACCAGGGATCCCATCTCAAAGATAGCACAATGTCAGCGAGAACACAGTGCATTTTAACTAATGAAGCCTAGCTTCATGTTTTACCTAGCTCGCTCGCATTTACCAAACAAAGCCAAGCCCCTATTTAAACAACAAATCCAAATCCATTGACAAGAACTCATCAATGGTCAAACCGCCAGAACCAACAACAAAAGCCCTATAAGGATTATACATTTTAGAAAATACCGTCAAACCACGATTCATCGTTCTTCGTCCACTCTTCACCTCGATTGCAACCTTTTTCCTTCCTCGAGAAAGAACAAAATCCACCTCGTCCTTATTGTTCCTCCAATAATAAACCTTATAATCATGGATTGAAGCCTGGCTGACAAGATAAGCCCCGACTGCAGATTCAACATATCGCCCCCACAAACCAGCATCTTCTATGACATCGGAATAACCCTCATCGGCATAAACATTACGCAAAGCATTATCATGTACCTGGAATTTAGGTACAGAATTATACTTCCTGGCCTCATCTTCTGCATACTTCTGCAAGCAGCACAACAACCCGCATTCATTCAGCAAATGCAGATATCCCGCAAGTGTCGTCACATTTCCGACATCTTGCAACTGAGCAGCCACCTTGGTAAGAGACAACAATTCCCCACTATAACTGCATCCCAATTCAAATAACTGACGCAAAAGTTGAGGTTTCATAACTTTTGTATCCATCAATACATCTCGTGCTATGGTCGGTTCAATCAAAGAATCCTTGATATATCGTCTCCAACGCAACTCATCACCAATATACCTGGCTGCGCCAGGATAACCTCCGAAGAACACATATTGCTGCAAAGAGAAGTCGAAACAATCTCTCATTTCCGAGTACGTCCAATGTGAAAGTCGTATAAGTTCGAAGCGTCCGGCCAACGACTCCGTCAGTCCCTTCTCAATCAGCATCCTGGAAGAACCGAGCAATACAACAATCAGCTCTCGCTTCTCACGCGTATCGCGATCCCACTCAGCCTTGACCGTCTCACTCCAATTCATTATCTTCTGAATTTCGTCAATTACGAGAAGCCTTTTCGATTCACCGCGCACAGCCATTTTCATCCTCTGCGACTCCCAGATCTGTGCAAGCCAATCTGACGAAACACCTGTAACATCATCAGCAGAATAACTATCATACGGAACAGTACACACCTCGAGCACCTGCCCCATCAATGTAGACTTACCAACCTGACGCGGTCCGACAATCACCTGTATCTTACCCCTCGGTTCATTTATCCGCTCCAAAACCTCAGCAAACTGAATCCGCCTGTATTGCATAATAAAAATGTTCAATCAACAACTTAAAAATGTTCAATCACCTGAACAAAAATGTTCAGTCGCATTCAAATATAAGGAATTCAAATAAATAAGCCAAAACCCAACCACATAAATACAAAACCACCACACAACAAAAGACATAAAACTACTAATCAACATAGAAAATCGCAGACATAGCACCGCAGGTGCAAACATTTAAGGAGCAAATGAACATCAAGCTCGCTTGAATGTACATCTGCCCCTTAAATGAATCCTTTTGTTCTTATGTTCTTCTGTCTAAAAACAAGCAAACACCCACTAAACACAACAAAGACCAACGACACCGTCATCCCTGGCCAAGACCAGGGATCTAATCTCAACGACAGCACAATGTCAGCGAGAACACAGTGCAAATCCAGATATAAGATTCCAGGTCCCAGCCAGGAATGACGCTATAGCAACAACTGCAATAACATAGCCCCTCTGTTCTTATCAAACAAAAGAGTCGCAGACATAGCACCACAGGTGTAAACATTTAAGGGACAAATGAACATCAAGCTCGCATGAATGTACATCCGCCCCTTAAATGAATCCTTTTGTTCTTATGTTCTTCTTTCTAAAAACAAGTAAACACCCACAAAACACTACAAGTGCCAACGATACCGTCATCCCTGGCCAGGGACCAGGGATCTTATCCTAATGACGGTACAATGCCAGCGAAAAACCAAAACACATCCTACAGACCATTATCATAAGATTCCTGGTCCCAGCCAGGAATGACGCTATAGCAAAAACAGCAATAACATAACCCTTCTGTTCTTATCAAACAAAAGAGTCGTAGACAAAGCACTGCAAGTACAAACATTTAAGGGACAGATGAACATCAAGCCCGCTTGAATGTACATCCGCCCCTTAAATGAATCCTTTTGTTCTTATGTTCTTCTGTCTTAAAATATCATAAACACCCACAAGGCTATTACCTAGCGCAAAGCGCGTTTACCTAGTAAACACCTGCTTCATCGGACGTCCAATCCACACCTGAGGCTGTTTCAACCCGAAGATATATGCAACTATAGACGCGCAGTCAAACTGCATCATACTCTCCTCAAACTCATACCCTTTCTTAACGCCCTTGCCGCATATTATGAACGCCGTCTCCATCTCCTGCATCGTCTTACCGCCATGATCCTTCTTGATTCCACCATGATCCGCAGTAACAATAAATATTGTCTCGTCAAACATTCCGGCATCCCTGACAGCCTGCACAATCTCACCAATATACCCATCAAGTTCTTTCAACTTTTTGTAGTACTCAGGAGTATCATGCCCCACAGCATGCCCGGTATGATCAGGTTCGTCATAAACAATATTCACCAAAGCAGGATGAGCCCTCTTTATATAATCCACCGCACACCTCGTCGTTGCCGGCCCCTGCGGTTTCTCCGTTATATGACGATCAAAACTTAGCGCAGTGGTATCCACCACATAACGGATACCGTCCCACTCACATATATTCCCAATCTCAGCATCAGGTGCAGACTCACGCAACAGGCTGAACACCGTCGGGAAAATACCATTCTCATTGACAACACGTGACGGCAACTCAGGAGTCTTCGACCCCCACTCCGTGTATCCATGCAATTCAGGTCCGGCTCCCATATACATCGAAGCCCAGTTGACAGCACTTGAAGAAGGAAGCACCGACCTCTTCTTCAACGTATAAGTGCCCTCCTCCATAAGCTTCTTCACATTAGGCATATCAGCCTCAGCTACACTATAAGCGCCCCAACCATCTAGCCCAATCATCACAACATGCTTGGCTTTCCAACGAGCAGCACAACAAACTTCAGCAACCGCAAACAACAAAGCCAACAAGAAAAAATATCGTCCAAACCTCATAACCTATATTTATTATATCATTAATAATCCAACCGCACAAGCAACAAGCCCGAGGTACTAAAATCATGAACCCACAAAACCATCATTTTGTTCACTCCATCACCCACAAAACACTACAGGTACCAACGACACCGTCATCCCTGGCCAAGACCAGGGATCTAATCTCAACGACAGCA
>OOCM01001718.1_pt1 | contig 16414 bp, 14 predicted proteins | sample 1671111 | NCBI WGS metagenome assembly OOCM01 (sample SAMN06348123, study PRJEB24527) | human gut metagenome | biome: human gut; feature: ankylosing spondylitis patient; material: feces | host: Homo sapiens | place: China | collected 2015-10 | reverse complement strand
GAGATCGTGGAGGAGCAGCCGTTCCTGATCGCCGAGACCATGCCTTCGTTCCAGGGCGGTTCGCTCAACGATTTCCGCAACTGGGTTCAGAGCAAGGTCCGTTATCCGGCCATCGCTCAGGAGAACGGTATTTCGGGCAAGGTGGTGCTGACCTTCGTCATCGAGAAGGACGGCCGTCTGACCAACATTCAGGTGCTCCAAACGCCGGACCGCTCGCTCTCGGATGAGGCGATCCGCGTATTGCAGCAGTCTCCGAAATGGTCGCCGGGCAAGCAGCGCAACCAGCCTGTGCGTGTGAGGTACACCCTGCCTGTGGAATTCCGCATCCAGCAGTAAACCTTCACCGACCGCCGGAGACCGTGCCGCGAACCGTCCGACCTTCGGAAGTCCGAATCAATAATAAGGGTATCTCTTTTCGGGGGATACCCTTTTTTTCAATGCGACTTGAATTATGACAGAGAACAAATCCACCATACAAACCGCCGCAGGAGTACCGGAACGCGAACGAGCCGTACTGGTGGCCGTCGTGCGCGACAGCCAGGAACTCCGCCAGAGCGAGGAGTACCTCGACGAGCTGGAATTTCTGGCCGAAACGGCCGACATCACGACGGTCAGACGGTTCAGCCAACGGCTGCCGCAACCCTCGTCGCGCATCTACGTGGGACCGGGCAAACTCGAAGAGATCGCCGCCTACTGCGAAGAACACGCCGTCGACGTGGCGGTAGCTGTTTTTGATGCGCTCGACGACCTGCGGCTGGCCCATCATGCAGCCGCAGAGAAAAATTTTCTGCTCCGGGTGCCGGGCCTTGGTGTGCACCAGCGCGCCGACGTTGCCGTAGACGCGGGTTTCCGCGTGTTCGCGGATGGCGCAGGTGTTGATAACGATGCAGTCCGCGCCCTCTTCGGTGTCCACGATCTCATACCCGCTTGCGCGCAGCATCCCGCGGATACGCTCGGAATCCGCCTCGTTCTGCTGGCAGCCGTATGTATCGACAAAGGCCCGCGGCGTCCTGCCGCGCGAGGCCCAAAGGGCTTTGATCTGCTCGCAGACAGCGGCTTCCTTCTCCAGCGCCTCCTGCGCGATCACAACGGGTTTGCGTTCCATGTACGTTTCCTCCGAACTGCATAACTTAACGATTTATTATAGCAGATTCCGTGGGGATTTGCAATGGAGCAAAACAAGCAGTCAAAGGCATAGGTTTTTGCAATTTTCCGAATTGTACGTAGGGTGTATCTGAAAACTCCCAATGTGACCGGCAGCGAGAAATTTTTGCGCTGAGCAAGACATTTTTTCGCAGGAATACTGACGTATTTCAAGGAAAAATGGTGCAGCGCAGCGTGAAAAGATCCGCTGTCCGGGTGCGTTGGGAGTTTTCAGATACACCCTAGGGGCGGACGACTCTGTCCGCCCGCTGCGAATTCTCTGATATTTTCAGCAAATCTGCAACATTTAAGGGGCCGACAGAGTCGTCGGCCCCTACAGCGGCAGAGCAGTTTTATGATATATCATCCCGCAACCAACCCCTGGACGACCTTTGCGGCCAGGAGGATGAGGACAATGATGATAGCGGGCTTTACGATCTTCGAGCCGTTTTTGATGGCGAGTCCCGCGCCGATGAAATGGCCCAAAATGCTCGACACCGTGCCGATGAGGCCGAGGACGAGGAAGACCTTGCCGCTTAACAGGCTGGTCAGGAGCGAGGCAATGTTGGAAGACAGATTCACGAGCTTGACATTGCCGCCCGCCGTGCGCACGTCGAGCTTGCCGAGATTGCAGAAAATGAGCAGCAGGAACGTGCCCGTGCCGGGCCCGTAGAACCCGTCGTACGCGCCGACGACGAGCGCGGCCAGATAGACGATGGCCATCTGCTTTTTGGGCTCGATATCGCCGCGCTCCTCCGGCAGCTGCCGCTGGCGCAGCACGACGAAGGCCACGACCGGCAGCACGATCAGCAGCAGATATTGTAAGTACACCTCGGAGATCATCAGCTGCAATTTTGTTCCGAAGAACGAGCCGATGAGCGCCAGCACGATGGACGGAATGCCGAGCTTCCAGTCGACATAGCCGTTTTTGATATACCGGCCCGTGGAAAACGCGGTGCCGATGGAGGAGGAAAATTTGTTTGTGCCCAGCGCAAAGTGCATCGGAAGTCCCGCGAGCAGATACGTCGGGACGGAAATAATGCCGCCGCCGCCCGCGATGGCGTCCATGAACGACGCAAAGAATACGCCGATGACGACGATGACGACCATTTGTACTGTCAGATCCTGTACGCCCATTTTATATCTCTCCTTTGATTGCAAGCTCCAGCATATCGGCCACGCCGCCTTCTTCATTTGTCGGCGCGATCAGATCCGCTTTCTGTTTGAGCGCTTCTTCCCCGTTTCCCATTGCGACGCCGACGCCCGCAAAGTCGAGCATGGCCGCGTCGTTGCCGCTGTCGCCGATGGCCATGACCTGCTCGCGCGGGATGCCGAGTTTTTTGCACAGCGCTGCAAGCGCAATGCCCTTGCTGGTGTTCGGGTTCATGACCTCCAGATCAACGTAGCCCGCGCCTGTCACGAAATACGGCAGCTTTGTCAGATCGGCCATGGCCCTTTCACACTCTTCCTGACTGGAAAACGGCACATAGAGCTTTTCTACGGGTTTACCCCAACCGGCGACCATGGCGTCCAGATCGTCGACAAATTCATGCGACTGCTCAAACAGCCACCGGAAGTCGGCGGGATAATAGCGCTCAAAGCGCGCCAGCTGCTCTTTGGAGTTATACACAATGCCGCCGGAGAAGAAATTGACAAGCCCGTCGTACCGGCGCACATGGGAATAGATCAGCCGCGCATCGTCCGGAGACAGCGGGCAGTGATAGAGCGTTTCGCCGGTCTTCAGATCCTGCGCGATCGCGCCGGTCTGCGTGACGGCGTAGCGGATCTGCGGAAGCGCGTCTAAAATGTACCAACACTCTCCCGGCGCGCGTCCGGTACACAGAACGAGCTGGATGCCGTGCTCCAGCGCACGCTGCGCCGCGGCCTGCACCCGCGGCAGAACGCGCTGGTCGGCAGTGACGAGCGTGCCGTCGACATCGACGGCCACAAGACGGATAGCCATAGCAGATTACCTCGATACCATAAAAATCAAACTCATTTTACCAGCCCCGTCCGGGTAAATCAAGCCGCCGAAATTCACAATTTCTTCTTTTTTTGCCGCCATATATGTGGTATAATCTCACTTTAGAATACGTACCGCCGCGCGTACCGCGCGGCGCAGAAAGGGTTTTTACCATGGGACTGTTTACAAAACTATTCGGCACCCGCTCTGAGCGAGAGGTCAAAAAGCTCGAGCCGCAGGTCGAGGCCGTCATGGCGCTCGAGGAGTCGTATAAAAAGCTGACCGATCAGGAGCTTCGCGCGAAGACGCAGGAATTCAAGGATCGCTACGCATCCGGTGAGACGCTCGACGCGCTGCTGCCGGAGGCGTTCGCCGTCTGCCGCGAGGCAGCTGACCGCGTGCTCGGCATGCGCCCGTACCGGGTGCAGGTCGTGGGCGGCATCGTGCTGCACCAGGGCCGCATCGCCGAAATGAAGACCGGCGAGGGCAAGACGCTCGTCGCGATCCTGCCCGCATACTTAAACGCGCTGGCCGGAAGGGGCGTGCACATCGTCACGGTCAACGATTATCTTGCCAAGCGCGACTCGGAGTGGATGGGCAAGGTCTACCGCTTCTTAGGACTTTCCGTCGGCCTCATCGTCCACGATCTGACCGCGGAGCAGCGCCGCGCGGCCTATGCCGCCGATATCACCTACGGCACGAATAACGAGCTGGGCTTCGATTACCTGCGCGACAATATGGCGATCTACAAACAGGAGATGGTGCAGCGCGGCCACGCGTTCGCCATCGTCGACGAGGTCGACTCCATCCTCATTGATGAAGCGCGCACCCCGCTCATCATTTCCGGCAAAGGCGAGGAATCGTCCAAGCTGTATGAAATGGCGGATTATTTCGTCTCCCGCCTGAAAAAGCAGGTCTTCTCTACAACGGACAGCAAGGAGCTGCAGGATCAGTATGACTGCGATTACATCGTCGACGAAAAGGACCGCTCCGTGTCGCTCACGCAGAAGGGCATTGAAAAGGCCGAGCAGTTCTTCAATGTAGAAAATCTGGCCGACCCCGAAAACGCCACGCTCTCGCACCACATCAATCAGGCCATGAAGGCAAGGGGCCTCATGAAGCGCGACATCGACTACGTCGTCAAGGACGGCGAGGTCATCATCGTCGATGAATTCACGGGCCGCCTCATGTACGGCCGCCGTTATAACGAGGGTCTGCATCAGGCCATCGAGGCCAAGGAGGGCGTCAAGGTCGCAAGCGAAAACAAGACGCTCGCCACCATCACGTTCCAGAATTTCTTCCGTCTGTACGACAAGCTCTCCGGCATGACCGGCACGGCGCTGACCGAGGAGGAGGAATTCTCCGGCATTTACAATCTCGACGTTGTCGAGATCCCGACGAATAAACCGGTCATCCGTATCGACGACCCCGACGTTGTTTATAAAACCGAAGCGGGCAAATACCGCGCGGTCATAGCGCAGATCAAGGAGTGCCACGCCAAGGGCCAGCCGGTGCTGGTCGGCACGATCTCCATTGAAAAATCCGAGCTTCTTTCGCAGATGCTCAAGCGCGAGGGCATCCCGCACAACGTCCTGAACGCCAAGCACCATGAAAAGGAGGCCGAGATCGTCGCGCAGGCGGGCCATCTGGGCGCCGTGACCATTGCGACGAACATGGCCGGCCGCGGCACCGATATCATGCTGGGCGGCAACGCCGAATACATGGCAAAGAACGAGCTGCGCAAGCAGGGCCTGTCCGACGAACTGATCGCCGAGTCCAATTCCTTCGCCGAGACGGAGGATCCCGAAATTCTGGCCGCACGCGCAGCCTATACCGAGGCCTATAAGCGCTTCAAGGTCGAGACGGACAAGCAGGCAGAGCTTGTCCGGCAGGCAGGGGGGCTTTTCATCATCGGCACCGAGCGTCATGAATCGCGCCGCATCGACAACCAGCTGCGCGGCCGTTCCGGCCGTCAGGGCGACCCCGGCGAGACGCGGTTTTATCTGTCCATGCAGGACGATATCATGCGCCTGTTCGGCTCCGAGCGCATTATGAACATGATGGAGACGCTCGGCATCGACGAGGATACGCCTATCGACGCCAAAATTCTCTCCGGCGCGATCGAAAACGCGCAGAAGACCGTCGAGGGCCGCAACTTCCAGTCCAGAAAGAACGTGCTGGAATACGACGACGTGATGAACGTCCAGCGTAAGATCATTTACGAGCAGCGCCGCCAGGTGCTCGACGGCGAGGATCTGCAGAAGAACATCCAGTCCATGATGCGGTTCTATGTGGATACCTACGTTGCCAGCGCCTTCGGTGAGCAGCCGAAGCTGGCCGACAAGCAGCATTTCTTCGAGATGATGACGCATTTCGAGCCCATCTTCTTCCCCACTGGCACATGGCTTCTCTCCGACGAGGAGTTGGCCGCGCTCACGCGTGAGCAGGCGGAAGAGAAGATTTTGTCTCTCATGCAGCGCGCCTATGCCAAGCGGGAGGAGCAGTTCACGTCTCCCGTCATGCGCGAGATTGAGCGCGTCGTGACGCTGCGTGTGGTCGATGAATTCTGGATGGATCACATCGACGCCATGGACGATCTGCGGCAGGGCATCCGCCTGCGCGCCTACGCGCAGACAGACCCCGTCATCGAGTATAAGCGCGAGGGCTTTGACATGTTCGAGGCCATGAACGACGCGATCAAGGAAGAGATCGTCCGCCGCGTCTTCCTCGTCCGGATCAAGACGAACGAGGAGATCAAGCGCCAGCGCGTGGCGAAGGTCACCGGCGAGGGGGCTGGCGGCGACAAGACTGTCAAGCGTCAGCCCGTCGTCAAGAAGATCAAGGTCGGCCCGAACGACCCGTGCCCGTGCGGCAGCGGAAAAAAATACAAAAAATGCTGCCGCGACAAGGATCTTGCCGCCGAACGCGGCCAGAACGCGAATTAAGCCCATGTTTCACACCATTCACCACGGAACACTTGAATATCTGACCGCCGACGCGCTTTCCGGAAGCGTGCACTGCTTCTCCACGCGCTTCGGCGGCGTGAGCGAGGGGGCGCTGTCCTCCCTCAATCTCGGCACGCACCGGGGAGACAGGCCGGAAAACGTGCGGGAGAATTACCGCATTCTCGGCACCGCCGTTGGCTTTTCGCCGGAGGAAACGATCTTTACCCGGCAGGAGCACACCGATCTTCTGCTGCGCGTCGGCGAACAGGACTGCGGCACGGGGCTGGAGCGGGAGCAGACCGCCGTCTGCGACGGGATCCTGACCGACGAGCCCGGCGTGGCGCTCGTCTGCTTCGGTGCGGACTGCACGACGCTGCTGCTGTTTGACCCCGTGCGGCAGGCCATCGCCGCCGTCCACGCCGGGTGGCGCGGAACGGCACAGGGCATCGCATACAAGGCCGTCCTTCGGATGCAGGCGGAATTCGGCTGCGCGCCGGAGCACATTCATGCGGCCATCGGCCCGTGCATCGGCCGCTGCTGCTTTGAGGTCGGGCCGGAGGTGCCGGAGGCCATGCGGCGATCGCTCGGCCCGGACGCGGAAGCGGCAATTGAACTGCACGGCGAAAAGGCGCACGTCGATCTGAAGCGCCTGAACCGCATCTGGCTGGAAAGAGCGGGCGTGCAGGTGATCGACATCTGCCCGGACTGCACCAAATGCCAGCCGGAGCGCTTCTGGTCGCATCGCGTGACCGGCGGGAACCGCGGGTCGCAGGCCGCCATCATCCGGCTGAAAGGAGGCGCACCGGCATGAAACGAAAGCTTTTGATGCTCACAGCGCTTGCGCTGTGTCTGGCCCTTCTTTGCGGCTGCACGACGATCGCGACGAGCGAATGGATGCAGAATCTTTTCCCCGTCGGCGACGAGGCCGTCGCCGCCCAGCAGACCGGCTCGGTCAACGGCTCGGAGGATAAGCAGGAGGTCAAGCAGGTCGTCACCGAGACGTATACGGCGCTTGAGTCCTTCGGCCTGGCCTACCAGCCGGATTACGGCCTGCAGCCCTATAACTGCCAGAGTCTCAACAACCGCATCATCTTTTCCTTCCTCTACGAGCCGCTGTTCGCCGTGACAAGCAGCTACGAGGCAGAACCGATTCTCGCCGAGAGCTATTTTGTCACTGACGACGGACGCACGACCACGGTGAAGCTCCGCTCCGGCGTGACCTTCCACGACGGCAGCGCTCTTACCGCGGCGGACGCGGCATATTCCATCGAATCCGCCGCAGGCTCGGAATATTACGGTTCGCGCCTGCGCTTCATCACCTCCGCCGAGGCGCAGGACGATCTGACGCTCGTGCTCTCAACGAGCGAGGCATATGAGTGCCTGCCGCTGCTGCTGGATATTCCCATCATCAAGTCCGGCACGAAGGACGAGGTCAGCCCGCCGGGCACAGGCCCGTATGAATTTGCCGGGACGAAGCTCACGCGCTGTGAAAACTGGTGGCGCGATACCGCGCCGCTGGTCGATTTTGACGAGATCGCGCTGACCGTCTCGTCCACTGCCGCCGACGTGCGTGATAATTTTGAGTATCAGAAGGTCAACATGGTCCTGACGGACCCGAACTCCTCCGCGTTCGCAGGCTTCCACAACGACTACGAGCTGTGGAACGAGGAGACGACCATCATGCAGTACATCGGCTACAACATGAACTCGCCCGTCTTCTCCAACTACGGCCTGCGCGGCGCGATCACCTTCGCCATCGACCGCGAGCAGCTGGTCGAGCAGACGCTGGGCGGCTTTGCCGTCGCGTCGACGCTGCCGTGCTCACCCAATTCCCGGTATTACGACGTGAAGCTGGCCAACAGCTTCGCCTATGACACCGGCTCGTACTACGACCAGCTGGCCAGCGCCTCCGTCGAGGACGCGACCGGCGACGGCATCCTCGACCTCTACGTCCCCTCCAAGGGCTATTCCATCCCGGTCGAGGGCACGATGCTCGTCTGCTCGTCGAGCTACATCCGCGTACAGGCGGCAAACGAGGCCGCGAAAATGCTCAATTCTCTGGGCTTCAACATCACGGTCAAGTCCATGGAATATACCGAGTACAAGCAGGCGCTTTTACAGGGGAATTTCGACCTGTACTACGGCGAGGTGCGTTTGTCTCCAAACTTTGACCTCTCGCCGTTCTTCGGCGCGACCGGCACACTCAACTACGGCGACCTGTCCGACAGCACCATGATGAACCTGTGCAGCATGGCCCTCGTCAACAGCGGCAACACGTATAATCTCTACAAGCGCGTGTGCGAACGCGGATACATCACGCCTATCCTGTTCAAAAGCTATGCGCTCTACACCACACGCGGCGCCGTAACAGAGCCGACACGCTACCTCGACTGGTTCCTGCCGTACACGGCGCAGACGGAAGAATAATGAAAAAACGCGGGAGGATACGCCCATGAAACGAATCCTGATGATCGGCACCGGCGGGACCATTGCGTCCGGGAAAACGGCGGAGGGCCTCATGCCGGAGCTGACGAGCGAGCAGCTTTTGTCCTTCGTCCCGGCGGTATCGGCGCTTTGCCGGGCGGAATGCTTACAGCTTTTGTCGCTGGACAGCACGAATCTTGCCCCGTCGCACTGGCTGCTGATCGCAAAGGCCATCCGTGAGCGGTATGACCGCTACGACGGCTTCGTCATCAGCCACGGCACGGACACCATGGCCTATACCGCTGCGGCCCTCAGCTATCTCATTCAGGGGGCGCGCAAGCCCATCATCCTGACTGGCGCGCAGAAGCCCATCAGCTTTGACTCGACTGATTCCAAGGTCAATCTGACCGACGCGTTTTTATGCGCGTGCAGTGACACCCTGCACGGCGTCATGATCGTCTTCAACGGCAAGGTCATTCAGGGCACCCGCGCCTGCAAAACGCGCACAAAGAGCTACGAGGCCTTCTCCAGCATCAATTACCCGTATCTGGCTGTTTTGCAGGACGGCTGCATTCTGCAGTATATCGAAAACGCCTGCCTGCCCGAGCCGGTCTTCTATGACACGCTCGACGAGCGCGTTGCGCTCCTGAAGCTCATTCCCGGCGCGCGGGCGGAGCTTGCGGGCTGGATGCTCCGGCACAACGATGCGCTGATCCTGGAAAGCTTCGGCGTGGGCGGCATCCCGTCGTATGACGGGAATGACTTCCTGTCCGTGCTGGAGGAGGGCATTCAGGGCGGCAAGACCGTCGTTCTGACCACGCAGGTGCAGAACGAGGGCAGCAACGTCGGCGTTTATCAGGTCGGGCACAAGATCCGCGAATGCCCGCAGGTGCTTGAGGCGTTCGACATGACGACCGAGGCCATCACGGGAAAGCTCATGTGGATCCTCGGCCAGACCAGGGCCCCCGCCCAGATCCACCGCCTGTTCTACACCCCGGTCGCGAACGACATTCTGAATTACCGCACATGAAAAACCGCCCGGCGCGGTGAAAACCCCCATTTGTTAGCCAGGTATGGGAAAAACCTGATACTAGGGTGTATCTGAAAACTCCCAACGCACCCGGACAGCGGGCCTTTTTGCGGTGCGCCGCGTCATTTTTCCTTGAAATACGTCAGTATTCCTGCGAAAAAATGTCTTGCGCAACGCAAAAATCCCTCGCTGCCGGTCACATCATGAGTTTTCAGATACACCCTAAGAAATGGGGGTTCACTATGTCAAGGGAGAATACACCGGAGTTCGGGAAGCTGGCTGCGGGAACGACTGAAGGGCCTGCCGCCTGCGATTCACAGACGGCAAGCCCTTTTGGCGGCTTGATTCTTTGTTGTTCGAAATTTTGCCTGACCTTTTGGGGACGCTTCCCGTGCGCGGCGGCCCGGTTTTTTTTCAGTCGCCCATCAGCAGGTCCATGACGTACATTTCGAGCTTTTCGAAGTTCTGCTCCTTGACGCAGGCGGCCTGGAATTCGTAGTCGAATCTCTTGACCTTGGCCAGCAGCTTCTCGAAGATCTTCTTGGAGTTGATCAGATGGCGGTAGCAGTCCTCATCGGGCTGGGTGCGCATGGCCTTGACGTCGAGGCCGACGCATTCAAAGTTGCCGCGGTCGCCGAAGTTGTTTTCGTACAGCACCTTGACCTGGTTGAACGCGTTGCGCAGGTTGTCGACGCCGAACGCCTTGTCCTGGTCGTAGCGGCAGCCGTTCTGGTCGTTCAGATGCACGCCCCACAGCTTGTTGAGCGCCAGCGCGAAGCCCATGTCGTTCGCGGGATCAAGACCGGCGAGGATGGAGTGCGCGGATTCGATGCACAGGCCGACGCGGCTCGGATCGACGGTGTATGCGCCGACGGCCAGCGCGTGACCGGCAGTGCCGCAGATGGAGCGGTCGATGGGCTCATTGGGCTTCGGCTCGACAAGGATGAGCGCGTCGTCGCGGTAGGTCAGGATGTCGTTGAACGCGTCGCGCAGCTGGAGGGTCATTTCAACGGGGTTCTTGCCCTCGGCGCAGAGCGTGCCCTCGCGGGCCAGCCACAGCTGGATCTTCTTGGTGCCGAGCGCCTTGGCAATGTCGCAGGAGCGGCGAGCACGCCACTGGGCAAATTCACGGTCTTCCTTGCGGGAGGCGGTGAAGCCGCCGTCATTCGTGCGCTTGTCGAACCACAGACGCGGCGCGACGAACTCTGCAAACAGGCCGTATTTGTCGAGCATCGCCTTGACGTCCTTCGCGTAGTCGATGATCTGCTTTTCGGTCATGTTGTTCATGTCGGGAACGGCGTCGTCGTCATGGAACTGCATGCCGGCCAGACCGATCTCGGCGTACTTCTTCATTTTCTCTTCCAGCGGAATGTTCTTGCGGTGGCCGGGGCCAAAGGTTTCGTTGCCCTCGTGGACGTTCCACGGGCCTGCGGTAAATCTGAATGTTGCCATGTCTGCATCCTCCTGTATCAATTGTCTGGTTTCATACAAATATGTGCTTGAGGGGCGGGCGGCTTTTACCGAAAGCCGCCTCTGGATAGCTCCATCATAGCGGAACAGGCTGTTTGTTCAATGTTAGACTTGCTTTTTTTATCCGACAATCTTGCGATTTTAAATTTTTCGGTAGACTTCCACAAATTCCTTTGCCGCAATTTGTCATGATGCACAAGGACTTTTTTATCCGAAATATCCCCCAGGGGCGCTTGTGCGCGGCGGTCAGACTTCTCATAATAAGCAAAAAAAGTTCGGAGGAACAGACCATGCATATGGCAGACGCACTTTTATCTCCTGCTGTCGCCGTTACGATGTACGCAGCCTCTGCTGCTGCGGCGGGCGTTTCGCTCGTGCAGCTGCGCAGGGAGGAGCTTGCCGCACCGGAGACGGCAAAAAAGAAGCTTCCGACAATGGCGGTCATGTCCGCGCTCGTCTTCGCCGGACAGATGATCAACTATACCATCCCCGGCACAGGCTCGTCCGGGCATCTGTGCGGCGGTATGCTGCTGTCCGCCATGCTGGGGCCGTGGGCAGGCTTTTTGTCCATGATCGTCATTCTTGCCATTCAGGCGCTGTTCTTTGCTGACGGAGGGCTGCTTGCGCTGGGCGCGAATGTCTGGAACATGGCGTTCTACGGCTGCTTCGTGGGATATTTCCTTATCTACCGGCCCCTGATGCGCGGAAATCTTTCCGCGGGCAAGGCCCGGCTGCGCCTGACGCTTGCGTCGGTGCTCGGCTGCGTCGCAACGCTGCAGCTCGGCGCATTCTCCGTCGTGCTGGAAACGACGCTCTCCGGCATCACGGCGCTGCCGCTCGGCGCGTTCGCGGTGCTCATGCAGCCGATCCATCTGGCGATCGGTCTGGTCGAGGGGCTGATCACGGCGGCGGTGCTGCCGCTGTGCCTTGCGGGTGTGCCGGAATTGTGAATCTTGCATTGCCGGGCTGCATACAGTATAATGGGAGTGTCCGGGAAAAAGAAAGAAATAAGAGGATTCAGAAAGGACTGTGTAATTTATGGATCGTGCAGAATTAAAGGCCCGCGCAAGAGCGCAGCTCGGCGGCGGTATTTTTCAGAATCTCTGGATGATGGGTCTGGCCGTGTGCCTGCTGATCGGCCTGCTGGAGTCGGCGGCCGCCGGGATCATCCCCGGTATCGGTGCGCTGCTCGTGGTCGGCCCGCTGGAATACGGCATGGCGTATATCTTCCTCAAGCAGGCGCGTGACCATCAGCCCGTGCAGCTGGGCGATATGTTCCGCGGCTTTCAGGACGATTTCGGCGGAACGTTCCTCATCGGCCTTATGACGTCGCTGTTCACGTTCCTGTGGTCGCTGCTGTTCGTCATCCCCGGCATTGTCAAGGCGTATGCCTATTCTATGGCATACTATATCAAGCTCGACCACCCCGATTACGGCTGGAAGGCCTGCATCGACGCAAGCCGTCAGATGATGGACGGCCACAAGTGGGAAAAATTCGTGCTCGACCTGAGCTTTCTCGGCTGGATCATCGTCGGCTCTTTGTGCCTCGGCGTCGGCACGCTCTGGGTCACGCCGTACATGGAAGCGGCAAACGCGCAGTTCTACGAATATGTCCGCACCTGCCCGTCCGTGGCGGAGGGCTGACCGGCGCTGCGCAATATGGCAAAAACGGGACTCCGCTGCCTGCGGAGCCCCGTTCTTTTTTGCATTTTTATCCGTCAGCCCTTGTATTTCAGCGCCCGGATCGCGTTCAGGACGGCGAGGACCATCACGCCGACGTCGGCGAAGATGGCGGCCCACATATTCGCGACGCCGAAGGCGACGAGCGCGAGGCAGCCGAACTTCACGACCAGAGAGAACACAATGTTCTGCCGGACGATGCCGATGCACTTGCGGGAAATTTTGATGGCCTTTGCGATCTGCAGCGGGTCGTCGTCCATGAGGACGATGTCGGCGGCCTCGATGGCTGCATCGGAACCCATCGCGCCCATTGCAATGCCGATGTCCGCCCGCGTGAGGACCGGGGCGTCGTTGATGCCGTCGCCGACGAAGGCCAGCATATCGTTTTTGCCCTTCGCAGCCAGCAGCTTCTCGACCTCCGCGACCTTGTCGCCCGGCAGAAGCTCACTGCGCACTTCGTCGACGCCAAGCTCGGCGGCTACGCTGTCGGCCACGCGCTTTGCATCGCCCGTCAGCATGACGGTCTTCTGGACGCCCGCGCGCTTGAGCTGCTCGATGGCTTCCTTCGAATGCGGCTTGACGACGTCGGAAATGACGATATGTCCCGCGTACTGGCCGTCAACGGCCATGTGGATGATCGTGCCGGTGCTGTGGCAGTCGCAGTACTGAACGCCCAGCTTTTTCATCAGCTTGCTGTTGCCCGCGGCGACCGCGTGCCCGTCGACCGTGGCGGTGATGCCGTGGCCGCTGAGTTCTTCAATATCTGTCACGCGGCTGCGGTCAATTTCCTTGCCATAGGCCTTCTGCAGACTCTTGCTGATGGGGTGCGAGGAGGCGCATTCGGCCAGCGCCGCGTATTCCAGCAGCTGCTCCTCCGCCAGCGGGCTGTGGTGGACAGCCGTGACCTCAAACACGCCGCGCGTCAGCGTCCCGGTCTTGTCGAACACGACGACCTTCGCTGCGGACAGGGCCTCCAGATAGTTTGAACCCTTGATCAGCACGCCCTCCCGGCTTGCACCGCCGATGCCCGCGAAGAAGCTCAGGGGAATGCTGATGACCAGCGCGCACGGGCAGCTGACGACGAGGAAGGACAGCGCGCGGTAAACCCAGTCGGTCCAGTTCGCGTCAGCCCCCGCAAGCATCCGGCCCAGCGGGACCAGCACGGCCAGCGCCAGCGCTGCGGCGCACACGGCAGGCGTGTAGACCTTGGCAAAACGGGAAATAAACGTTTCGGAGCGCGACTTGCGGGAGCTTGCATTCTCGACGAGATCGAGGATCTTCGAAACGGTGGACTCGCCGAATGCCTTTGTCGTGCGGATCTTCAGCACGCCGGACAGATCGATGCAGCCGCTGATGATCTCGTCGCCCGCCTTGACGTCGCGCGGCAGGCTTTCGCCGGTCAGCGCGCTGGTGTTGAGACTGGATGTGCCCTCGACGACCACGCCGTCGAGCGGCACCTTTTCGCCCGGCTGGACGACGATGATGCTGCCGACCGCGACCACGTCCGGGTCGACCTGCGTCAGCTGACCGTCCTGCTCAATGTTCGCGTAGTCCGGGCGGATATCCATCAGTGCGGAGATATTCTTCCGGCTCCTGCCGACGGCATAGCTCTGGAACAGCTCGCCGATCTGGTAGAACAGCATAACGGCGATGCCCTCGACATAGTCGCCGCTCTTCGTCCAGATGGCGAGGAAGAACGCGCCGAGCGTGGCCAGCGTCATGAGGAAGTTTTCGTCAAACGCGCGTCCGTTGAGAATGCCCTTTCCGGCCTTGCGCAGAATGTCATAGCCGATGACCAGATACGCGGCCACATAGGCAAGCAGCTGCGGGACGCCGGTGATGGGGATAAATTTCAGCGCAATGAGCATCATGGCGGTGATGAGGATGCGCACGAGCATTTTTTTCTGTTTCTTTGTCATAGCAAACACTCCGTTCCGCGCTGCCGGAGCAGCAATTGCAGCTTAAAGCTCGATCTCGCAGTCAGGCTCGACCTTTTTGCAGGCCTTGAGCACGGCCTTCATGGTCTTCTTCTCGTCTGCGCCCTCGGCGAATTCCACGATCATCTTCTGCGTCATGAAGTTGACGGTCGCGTTCGCAACGCCCTCGGTCTTCTTCGCGGCTTCCTCCATCAGGTTTGCGCAGTTTGCGCAGTCGACTTCGATCTGGTATGTCTTTTTCATAGTCAGTCCCTCCGTTTGAAATTTTGAATTAAACGCTTGCTTAATCATTACATCCGCAGTATACTGAGAAAAACGCCGGAAATCAAGCCCTCCGGGGATCTTGCTTCCAAACGGGCGAACGGAATGTCCAAAACGGACAAAGGAGATGGGACAAATGCCGGAATTCTCTCTTCCGCACGACCACGGCGCGCACGGACACACGGAGGATCTGTACCGGGAGCTGAAAAACGTGGAGCACTTCGGCGCGGTGTGCGATATCTTCAAACAGCTGAGCGACCCGACCCGCGTGCGCATTTTCTGGCTGCTCAGCCACCGGGAGGAGTGCGTCATCAACATCGCGGCGCTGCTCGATATGTCCAGCCCCGCCGTCTCGCACCATCTGCGTTCACTTGCGCAGAGCGGGCTGATCGAAAGCCGCCGGTGCGGCAAGGAGGTCTATTACAAGGCGGGCGACACCATGCAGATCAAGCTCCTGCACGAGATCGTCGAGCAGGTCATGCAGATCGCCTGCCCGGAAAAGGCCGTCGACTATCAGGACTCGCAGGAGCAGATCATCCGCCATGTCCACGACGAGCTGACGGCCAATCTCGCCGAGCGCGTCACCATTGAGGAGTTGTCGCGGAAGTATCTGATGAACACGACGACGCTCAAGCGCTGCTTCAAGCAGGTCTACGGCGAGACGATCGCCGCGCACATGAAAAAGCACCGGATGGAGGAGGCGGCGTCGCTGCTTTTAAAAACGCAGAACGATATCGCCGCCATTGCGCAGGCAGTCGGCTATGAGAGCCAGAGCCGGTTCACCGCAGCGTTCAAGGAAACCTACGGCGAACTGCCGACAGAATACCGCCGGAAGCGGTCATAAAAAACCCGGTCTTTCCCTATGGAAAGACCGGATATTTTTTGGGCGCTAGGTCTTACTGGTTGTCGGAAACGACGGGAATCGAAATGGTATGAAACTCGGCCTGAACGTGGTGAAGTTCTTCCCGGCAAATGTCTACGGCGGTCTGACGGCGATGAAGTCTCTGTCCGGCCCGTTCGGCGGCATCCGCTTCATCCCGACCGGCGGCGTCGGCCCGAAGAACCTCATCGACTATCTCTCCTGCCCGAACGTCTTCGCGGTCGGCGGAAGCTGGATGGTTCCCTCGGACGCGGTCAAGGCCGGCGACTGGGGACGCATTGAGACGCTCTGCCACGAGGCGCGCTTGCTGTCGCTCGGCTTCTCGCTGCTCCACGTCGGCATCAACCCGCAGTGCGAGTGCTGCGCGCTCGACGAGGCGCGCATGTTCGCCGCAATGCTCGGAATGCCCTTCAAGGAGGGCAACAGCTCCGCCTTCGTCGGCAAGTCCTTCGAGTTCATGAAGGCGCAGGGCCGCGGCGAGAAGGGACACATCGCCATCGAGACGCTCTCCGTCGAGCGCGCTCTCGAGTGGTTCTCGTGCTTCGGCATCGGCGTCGTCGAAGAGACGATAAAGAGAAAAGACGGACATATCACGGTGGCCTACCTCGACAGAGAGGTCGCGGGCTTCGCGGTACATCTGAACAGAAAATAACAAGTCTTGCTAAAATGGGCCGGCGCGTA
>OOCM01001711.1_pt1 | contig 16441 bp, 10 predicted proteins | sample 1671111 | NCBI WGS metagenome assembly OOCM01 (sample SAMN06348123, study PRJEB24527) | human gut metagenome | biome: human gut; feature: ankylosing spondylitis patient; material: feces | host: Homo sapiens | place: China | collected 2015-10 | reverse complement strand
CCGCGTGCAACTGCTCTAATGGCGCATTCTACGCCGGAGAAGTCTTTGTAATCATTTTTGTTCAGTGCATTTGCCCTGGCAATGGCTGCATCGACTCTGGTGTAGTCGGCATCCTTGTACTGCAGGGCGGTAATGGCATCTTCAATAGCCTTCGCCATTGCATCCACTTCGCTCTGTTCAGTGATGTTCTTGTCACGGACAACAGCTTTGACAGCGGTTTCCACACCGGAGAAATCCTTGTAGTTGCCCTTATTCAGTGCATTTGCTTTGGCAATGGCTGCATCGACCTTGGTGTAGTCAGCATCCTTGTACTGCAGGGCAATAATTGCATCTTCGATAACCTGTGCCATTGCATCCACTTCACTCTGTTCAGTGATATTCTTGTCACGGACAACAGCATTGACAGCAGTTTCTACGGCAGAGAAGTCCTTGTAGTTGTCCTTGTTCAGTGCATTTGCCTTGGCAATGGCTTCGTCGACCTTAGTGTAGTCGGCAGGCAAATAAGTCATTGCAATGGTCTGCGTATGAGTTGCTGTATCAGCCGTAATCGTAATATTGGAATTGAAAACCTCGCAATTATCTGCATTGACTTCGACAGTATAAGTACCCGCTTCCAAATCAACAGGGTTTGCTACTTCCTGACCATTCACTTTAATGACTACATTCGCCAACTCAGCAGGTGTTACAACAAAAGAAACCGCATATTTCGGTGCAGGCAAAAGGGGTGTTCCATTAGAATTAAATCGATAATTGCCACCAGCAGCAGTGATTTCGTTAAAGAAATCTTCCGTTTTCATAAAGTCAAGGGTCTTTTCTGTTCCAGCATCCTGATACTTAAAGCAAGCCGGGACATTTTCCGTTTGCACGAAATAATTGTTTTCAAAAACAGGTGTATCAGAAGAAACACCGCCTGCAATACCGCCTAAACGCTTATAAGGTTTAGTGGCAGTATATTGAGATAAATCCATTCCACCAGCGAAATAGCAATGTCTGATTTCTGTACCTGCACCAACTATGCCTGCAATGCCGCCGAAATCCGTATTGCCAATGCCAAGAGGAACCATTTTCCCGGTGGAATAACAATTGATAATCTTTGAGTTTTGAAACAACTGCCCAACAATTCCGCCGGTACAGGGTGTCCAAGAGGTCATATCGCCCGTATTGGCGCAATACTGTACGGTACTGTTGTCAGCAACACCTACGATACCGCCCATCTGAAAAGAGCTGACATCCTTCGTTATTGAAAAATCCCCCTTGTTTTGGCAGTATTCAATCGTGCTATTAATCGCATATCCGCACAAGGCCACAGTACCGTTAATATATTTGTCTGTATCCGTGAACGACACATCTGAAGCGCAGTCAGAAATTTTGCTGTCTGCTGCAACGCCCGCTACCGTTCCAAAATAGACATACCCTGAATTGGACACATCCAACTTACCTTGAATCGTCAAACTGGAAATTTCAGCGCCGTAAACCTCACTGAAAAATCCGAAAGACGGATACTCTGCTTTTCCATAATTTTCGGAAAAATCCAAATTGGAAATCGTATGCCCGTTTCCGTAAAATTTGCCGCTGAAGTAATGCAGCAGAGTTCCATCAGCAGCAAATACGCTGCCAATTGGTGTCCACGCAACACCTGTTAAATCCAAATCTGCATCAAGAGATACAACCGCATCTGTTTTATCGTCATATTCGCCATTGTCCACAGCTTTTGCAAATTGCAAAAGCTCATCTACTGTTGTGATTGAAATTTTGTTAGCTTCCGCTGCAAACGCCGCCATTGGTACGAAAGTCATGACAAGGCAAAGCGTTAGCAGAAGGCTAAGAACTTTTTTCTTCATTTTCATTCCTCCTGTGTGTTTTAATCATTAAGAATTGTTGCCGCAGCAAGTGTACCGATAAAATAGATTGAAGCATCCGCAATACCTGACAATCAGGCGTAAAGTTTCAGTAGTGTTCCCCCTTCCCACAAAAGAAAAAATCCGAAAACAGGGCATAGTTCACCCTGATTCCGGATTTTACATGACGATTTGATGTAATAGAGCTTGACATATTGAATAAAAGGCGCAATACTACTGCCGAGCCGAGCCGAGCCGAGCCGAGCCGAGCCATTTTCGCGCCTTTGAGCATCATTGTCAAGCCCTCCTTCCGTAATTTTAGTAAGAAAAGAATATCAATCCCATTCCTCACAAATAAACATAGATATTATAGCAGATTCTCCATAAAACCACAAGTAGCGCTCAAAATATTGTCGGTCACTATTCTAAACGCATTACCTCTTCCATTACTATCCCGACTTTATGACTTCTTGAATGCTATCTGAAAAAGAAAAACCGCTGTGCAGCCGACAGCGGTTCATCGTCATATTCTGTTTTCAGAATAGCCAAGCAAATAACGCTGATGCAGCGACAATCAAGGCACTTCCCGCCAGCGATAGCAGCATCGGTGCTGCAAATGGGCATAACAGCAGCGCCACAAGCGCCGAAGCTGCCGCCTGTGCATAGTTGCCATCCAGCAGCGCGAGGAAGGCAGCAAAGCCGCCCAGCCCGGCAAGAATCATACCAATACTGCCGCAGATACCATACAGAAGATTAAGTACAAATCCTGCCGCATACAGCAGCGCAATCACTGGAAAAGCAAGTAGGCGTACAATCCACAGTACAACGATGTTGCTTCTTAAACGAGAAAACATAGATACCCCAACCATTCTTTCAGCAGTAGATCAACTCATTCAGCACAATCTCGGAAGCCACATTCTGCACATTGTTCATCTGCTGCACCCAAAGCAGCTGATTTTCGGCTTTCAGCGCTTCCGTTATGCCTTGCTGCTCGGCAAGTTGCTTTACAAGTTGGGAAAACATAGAATCCGCTTGCTCGTTGATTTCCCCAAGATGTTCGTTCAGCTTATCGGTAGCCAGCAGTTCTGTGTACAGCGATCTCCGGCATTTTCGGAGATATTGCAGCCGTAACCGTTCCCATTTCAGGTCTGTATATTGACTGGTGGTGTGCTTTTCCATAGCGTCTGCTCCTTTACTCTTTTCTTGTGATAGGCTTCCAAGGTTACTTTATTGTGGTTCTTTTTCCGGCAAGCATCAGAACAAAACTTTGACCGACTGCTTTCGGGCCAGTAGGTGCTGCCGCACATAGCGCAAATGCGTTGGCGGTAATAATGCTGCCCGCGCTCGGCTTCGCGTTCGGCTTGCTTCTGATCCTGCCGTGCTTGGTAGCAGCAGCCCTCTGAACAAAAGGTTTGGTGACTGCTGGCTGGTATAAATATCTTGCCGCATTGGGGGCAAACCTGCTTTTTTACAAACTCACCGCCGTTTGCTGCAAGCCTTTCAGCCTTGCGCTTCTCCCGGCAGGCTTTTTCCCTTGCGCGCTGCTTTTGCAACCGTTCCGCCGCTGTCTGTGCTTCCTGTGCCTGTATCTCGGCAACTTCCTCCGGCGTGTAGTCGATGTTGACCTGCCCAACATAGTTGAAGTAAATATCAACCTTTTGGGTTCTTGCCCGGCTAACGCCCTCCGCTTCATAAACCACGATTTTGTCTATGAGTTCATAGAACATTAAGTCGGAGATCTCCGTAGGATTTTTGCACTTACGGATCAGCGCTATAAACTGCCTAATATCCCCGGATTTTTCTCTTTCCTCCGCAAGAACGCTTTTGATTGCGTCCATTTTGGTTTCGAGTTCTGTCTGCTCGACATCGTACTGCTTCATAAGCTGCCTGTACTGTCTTTCAGAAAGCAAGCCAGACATCAGATTTTCATACAGCCCGCGGACAAGGTTAGACAACTCGTCATACCGTTTCTGGCAGCGTTGCAATTCAGATTGCTGATTTTTCGGCTCTGTTTTCAGCCTTTCAATCCACAGCGATTGCAATTCGGCTGCAAAGGCGTTCTCGTCCTGCAAAACAAACTGGGAAAAGCGCTTTACGGAAGATAATACCAACGCTTCAACATTGTCGGCGCTGATAGAATGTGCCGTGCAGCTATTTACTCTGCTTGCATATCCACCGCAGCGATAGGAATACTGCACAGAACCGTCCCTTTTACTGTAATGCGTCTGAAGCGTCAGCCGTCTGCCGCAGTCGGCGCAGTACAGATAACCACTCAATCGGTTGGTGTGACTGCCCCAAGCCGAAGCCCGCTGCACACGCTTTCTGCGCCTATGTACGCTATCCCATAGCTCCTGCGATATGATAGGCTCATGTGTGTTTTGGAACAAATACTGTTCGTCTTGGGCTGTGCTTTTCCGCTTATGCAGTTTGAAATTCGTGCCTACCGTTTTACGCAGAACCGTGTGTCCAAGATACTCTTGTCTTTCCAATATGCCCCGAACCGTAGACATTCCCCACAGGTTGGGATTGGAATACTTCTGCCCATTGTACTGCTCCGGGTGGTATTCCTTTGCGTAGGCAGATGGAATCAAAACCTTTTCTTCCGTCAGCTTTTCAGCGATTGCTCGCGTACTTTTTCCCTCGTTGGCAAGTAAAAAGATACGCTTTACAACCTCGGCAGCAACAGGATCAACGACAAGCGCTTGCTTATCAGACGGAACACGGTTATACCCGTAGGGAATTGAACCGCTGCAACGCTTGCCGTCCTTCATACGAGCATCAAAAACAGAACGGATTTTGTTGCTTGTATCCTTAGCATACCATTCATTCATAATGTTCAAGAATGGAGCAAAGTCGTTGTCTGAAGTCTTGTCGCTGTCGATGCTGTTATTGATTGCAAGAAAGTGGACCTTTTTCTGCGGGAATAGGATTTCCGTATAAAAGCCAACCTGCAAATAGTTTCGTCCTAAGCGGCTCATGTCCTTGACGATAAGGGTTTCCACATTGCCAGCTTCGATTTCACTTATCATTGCTTGGAAGCCGGGTCGATTGAAGTTCACCCCGGAATAGCCATCATCGGTGAAGTGGCGAATGTTTGTATATCCGTTTTTCTGAGCGTAATCTTCCAAGTATTTCTTCTGATTGGTGATGGAATTTGACTCTCCCGACAGGTCATCATCGCGCGATAATCGTTCATACAGCGCTGTTATTTTTGAATACCTTGCTATTATCTCCACCACCTTTCTACCGTTGGGCTTTTACTTTTGGTCGTTTAGATTTATCGTCCTATTAGAGTGTACCCCTCCGGCGCAAGCTCAATCGCGGTAACGCTCTCGCCAAACGTAGAGGCCCACGCATCAAAGTTCAGCAGGCCTTCCTGCTCCAAAAGCCCATATTGCAGATACCGCATCATGATGTACATCTCGGTCATCGAGTTGGAAATCGGTGTGCCGGTGGCAAACACAATACCGTGCCCGCCGGTCAGCTCGTCCATGTACATGCACTTCATGTACATGTCGCTGGCCTTTTGGCTTTCGGTCTGAGAGATACCGGCAACGCGGGTCATCTTGGTGGTGACCATCGCATTTTTAAAATAGTGCGCCTCATCCACCATCAGGCTGTCCACGCCCAGCTCCTCAAAGGTGATGACATCATCCTTGCGGCTCTGGTCGTTGAGCTTGTCCAGCTTCCGTTGCAGCTGCTTTTTCATGCGCTCCATCTGCTTGATGGTAAAATTCTCGGCGCGCTGGGCCTTCAATGCAGCGGTCTGTGCCACTACATCGTCAATCTGCTTTTGCAGGTACATTTTCTGCCGTTCATCGGAAAGCGGTATCTTTTCAAACTGGCTGTGCCCGATCACAATGATGTCAAAATTGCCGGTAGCAATGCGGGCGCAGAACTTTTTGCGGTTGGCCTTTTCAAAATCCGTCTTTCGCGCTACCAGAATTTCCGCGTTGGGGTAGAGCAGCAGCGCCTCGGACGCCATCTGCTCGGTCAAATGGTTGGGTACTACGATCAATGTTTTATTGCAAAGACCCAAACGCTTTTTCTCCATGGCGCTGGCGACCATCTCGAACGTTTTCCCAGCCCCCACCTCATGTGCCAGCAGTACGTTGTTGCCGTACAGCACATGGGCAATGGCGTTGCGCTGGTGTGGCCGCAGCGTAATTTCCGGATTCATGCCGGGAAAGCGCAGATTGCTGCCGTCGTATTCCCGCGGGCGGATGCAGTTGAATTTGCTGTTGTACAGGCTTACCAACGCCTGCCGCCGCTGCGGCTCCTTGAAAATCCATTCTTCAAACTTGTCTTTTATCAAACACTGCTTGGCGTAGGCAGCCTCGGTGGCGGCGTGGTTCAGCACGCTTTTTTTGTTTCCTTCTGCGTCGGTGATCGTGTCAAACACCTGCACAGGCCGCAGGTTCAGCGCCGCCTCTGTGATTTCATAGGCATTCTTGCGGTTCGTGCCGTAGGTGACGGTTGCCTTGATGCTGCCGTTGCCGTAGCGCTTGTTTGTGATATTCCATTCACCGGTGAACGACGCAAACAGCACCTTCACGGAAAGGCGTGTGGACAACGGCGGCTCCAACAGCTCCATGAGAAAATCCTGAATATATTCAGGCGGTATCCAGGTAGCACCCAGCCGCACCGCAATCTCGCTGGCGTCGAGGTCCTTCGGCTGTACCTGCTCCAGCGCCTTCACGTTGACCTGATAGTCGGGGGCAGATGCGGCAACCAGCCGGGCAGCGGCCAGCTTTTGTCGCACATTGCCGGAAAGATATTCGTCAGCCGGCAGATAAACCGGCTCGGTCTGCTCCGGGTCGCGAAAGATAACGCCGGTCAAATCACGGATGATTTCCTCCTGCGATTTTCCCGTAACCCGTGCCATGTAGGCAAGGTCTACACGGGCCTTCTCGGTCAGGCTCAGTACCAGCGCTTCATCGGCGGTGTCCACATGGTCCACCACCTGTGCCGGGCGGATGGTCCGCTTCGTGAACATATCCGTCTTGCCCCTGTAATGGCCCTCGCTGTCGATGTCCTCCAGCGAGCAGAGCAGGAAATACCCGGAATCCTCACGGAACGCCGAAGCCGTGCCGCGGCTGTTGATTAGCCCATACGTATCGTGGTAGGAATCATACTGGGCGGTTAGCTGCGCTTGCAAGGCGGCAATCGTTTCATCGGGCAGATTGTCCAGTTGTGCCCGAATCAGCTCCCGGCAGGTATCCCGCAGAGGAACCAGCGCCTTGATGCGGGCTAACGCGGAGGTGCTGGCCTTCACGGCGCGCATTTTGGAATTTTCACGGTAATAAACTGTGTCGGTTTTAACAACATAGCTAAAATTTCGCGTGCCGGGGTCAGCGTCGAGCGTGTCGCTTTCCTCCTGCGCGTCCTCCCGCTCATCCGCCAGCGTGTACTCGGCCTGCAAATTAGCAAGAGCTGCATCAAGCTGACCTTCTAGTGATGTACAATTTTCCAGCGGTGCGCAGGTGGGGTGTTGCCCGTAGGGGCCGCTGACCATCTGCATCTCGCCGCAGATCATCTCGGGATGATCGATGAAATACCGGTTCAGCGGAATGCCATCGGCAGTCTCGCCCACATGAATCCACGGCGCGTCCTGCTCCAAGACCCGCCCACGCTTTTGCAAAAATAGAATGTCCGAGGTGACGGTTGTACCTGCCTGCGCGGTAAAGGTATTGTTGGGCAGCCGGACCGCGCCGATCAAATCACAGCGGGCAGCCAGATACCGGCGCACGCTTTCGAATTTCTTATCCATCGTGCCGGAGGTCGTTATAAACGCCATTATGCCGCCGACGCGGAGTTTATCTACGGTTTTGGCAAGAAAATAATCGTGGACTTGAAAGTGCAGTTTGTCGTACTGACGGTCCGTAACCTGATACTGCCCAAATGGCACATTGCCGATAGCCAAATCAAAGAAGCTGTCCGGCAGGTCGGCCTTTTCGTAGCCGCAGATTTGAATTTTTGCTTTCTGGTATAACTGCTGCGCGATGCGGCCCGATACACTGTCCAGCTCGACGCCGTAGAGCTTTGCATTGTTCGTATCAAAGCTGCCGCTGCGGTGCCCAAAGAATGCGCCCACACCCATGCTGGGCTCCAGCACATTGCCGCCCACGCAGCCCATGCGGGTCAGCGCGCGGTACATGGCATGGATGACGGCAGGCGGGGTATAAAACGCCGTCAGCGTAGATTCCTGTGCGGCGGCGTATTCCTCCGGCGTCAGCAAATCCTTTAGCTGCTCATATTCGCTGTGCCAGCTGTTCTTGTTGGGGTCAAAGGCATCGGCCAGACCGCCCCACCCGAGATACCCGGCCAGAACATCCTGCTCGGCCTCTGTGGCCGGTGTGCCGCGCTGCTCGATTTGCTTGAGTGTCCGAATTGCATTTAGGTTCGCAGCAAACTTGGCCTTAGCTCCTGTGGGAATCTCCGGCTCATAGGGTGCAAGATAGTTGGTGGGGTCATGAGCGGCGGACTCGTCGGTGAGAAAGACATTTTCCAGCGGCTCATGTTCTTCCACCTCGTCGAGGTCTATTTCCATGAGGCTGTCAAAATCGAGATTGGAGAGCACCGCTTGGTTCAGATCATCGAGCGAGCCATAGCGTTCCTGCGCGTAGAGAGTATCATCCACCAGCTTGGTGACGGTGCAGTGCTCCAAATCAGCATACACCTGAATGATATGTTTCTCATCCTCGGTAGTGGTATAGCCCAAATCGATGCGTGTCAGGTCGGAAAAGTCCGGCTCGGTGATCTCAAATTCGTCCTTGAGATAATCCTCAATGTAGGAGAGCGCCTGTTCCGTCTGCGCTTGCACAAGGGCTTCGTGCTGCTGCTCGGAGAGCATCATGCCGCCGTTGCGCGGGTTGGCGTCCAACTGCCGCTGAAACTCCTCCCGGCTGATGGCGCGCCCAAACAAGGGTACTTCCTCGTCCCGCAGATGCACGTCAAACTGCCCGATGCGCTCCACGGTGAATCGGTGGTCATCCTCCAGATAGACAACGCTGCCCTCGGCGCAAATGGGCCTGTTTTCCGGCACGGTACTGGGCTCATCGTGCACCGCACTGGCGGGTTCTCGCTGCTCGGCAGCCCATGCGGGATACTGCTCCAACTCCTGCGGCGTCAAAAAGCGCTGCATCTCGATCAGATAAGCAATACGCTTGGCTGCGGCCCGCCATAGCAGCCGACGCTCAAAGCGTCCTTCCTCATTTGTCAAAATCAGCTTCAGTCCGGCAGGGCCATGGTCCACCCAGCCGTGGGCACCGCTTTGGTAGTCCCATGACCGACCACCGCTGCCGTATTCCTTCTTCAAAAAAGCAGCATGGTCGCCCTGCGTGGTGGTGAACTGCTGATAAATACGGAATTTGCTGTTCTCAAAATTGCTGCCCGCTGCCAGAGCCAGGTTGATTTCCTCGTCTGTGATAACGCTGCCGTCGTCCATCTGCGGTGCATTGTACTCGGCAACAGGCAGAGCAGAGCGAATGACGGTTTCCTGCTTTTCCGGGGTGAGGAAATCATCCTTTTCCAACCTGTCATTTTCCGCACTCGGCGGCGAACCGTCAGGCAGTTCAAAGGAAAGCTGTTCCTCTACCTGCGGCAGTTCCTTCGGGTCGATGGCTGCAATCAGCTCATGCTGTTCAATCAAGTCGTTCAGCGCATTGGCCACCGCACGCCACGGCAGCAACGTTTCCGTGCTGCGGGTCAGATACGCGCCCTGCCAGACAAGCAGGCCATTGTCCTGCCTGTGAAAGCCCACGCGGGTATCATCGGCCAGCAAAAGCTCTGTAAAAATATCCTTGTAGCTTTCCCGCACAAAGCGCAGCCGGTCAATGAGCAGGGGATTCTTACTATAAAAGGTAAGACACTCAGCGTTAGACGCACGGGAAGAAGTCTCCGCTGCCAGCAGCTGCGGCAGCAGCGTGGGCGGAAATTCAGGCAAAGCAAACGCGGAGGGCGATTGCTCGCTCTCCGCCTGTGCGGGGGATTCTGTCAGATTTCGTACAGCATCGGAAGGACTGCTTCCTCCGCCTGCTTCTTCAGGCTGTTGGTCAACTGTGCCCAGCCCAGCGGGTCCGTCCTGCGGTCCGGCATCGGGGTGGTCTGCATCAGCTCGCGCAGGGTCTTGTCCACCATCCGCTGTGCTGTCCGTCCGATTCGGCTGCAGCTCGTCAGCAGCGTGCCCTCCAGCATCAGCTGGTCGCAGAGCATCGGCTCGTTCTGCTCCAGATATTCCAGACGCAGCCTCGCGTAGCGGTTCAGATACGGGTTCGGCTGGTTCGGCAGGGAAAGGCTCGGAATCAGGTAGCCTTCGCGGTTCTTCGTGTACGTCATGAGTAACGGCCTCCTCTCGGCTGTTCAATTGTGTTGGTGTGCTTTCATTATGAACTGGTTCGTGCGGTATTGCAATGCTGTCACGGTTTAGTCGCAGCGCCTCGCGCCCAATGGCGTTCAGCATAGGTTCTGCGGCGGCCTGTACATAGCCACCCAAGCAGAGTGAAATCTGATAGGTGTCGAACTGGCTGACACTTTGTAATGCCGGATAATCCTCGTCCTGCACCGGCAGTCCGATTCGCAGCCGTGCCATGTAGACAGCACTCTGCGTGACCAGTGCCTGCAAGAGCTGCATCTGCTCGTCAGGCTGCGCCCACTGCAGGGTGCTGTCAGCCACATTGCGCTCCAGCATACGGCGGGCACGGTCAGCTTCGTTGGATACGCCATCCTGCGCCAGCGCCGCCAGCCAGTCATCGGATTTTCCTTGCAGAAGCAGCGGGCGCGTTGTGTCGGTGACTTCCCACGGCCCGCCGGTGCGTGTCTGGCTCAATAGTGTGGTATCACCGATGGCAAAGACCGGCTTTGTCACCGCCACGCCCTGTCGGCGCTGCAGCACGGTGATGCTTCTGCTGCCGCGCATGACCAACCGGTTTGCCTTTGTATTCCAGTATTCCATGCTGGCACAGGCTGCGGCGTCGGGCCGCTGGGCGTGAATCAGCAGTTGATTCAGAAAGGTGGTGTGATAGTTGTGGGCGGCAGTGTACAAAAAGCTTTGCCACGCCTGCGGCGATGCTGTGACCCGCACGGCCTCCTGCTGGGCCAGCTGAAATATATCCTGCGGTTTCGGCATCTTGACACCTACCTTTCCAATTCATCTAAATTGTGCTCCTGTCGCGCAACTTCCATATCATGAAGCTCCGGCAGCAGTCGGCTTACATCTTTAAAGCCAACTGCATCCACATACAGGGCTTCGGCCTTGTCGCCACGATCCATGACGATCAGATCACTGACGGACAAAGACGGCATACTGTTGACGCAGGGGCGGTCATCATAATTAAAATCCCGGAAGCACTTGTCAGGTGTGTAGTCCCGGGGCATGTTGGCCACATAGGCACAGCGGTAATCGGTGGCCTTTAGCTTGTTCTGGGCGTATTCATAATCCGTAAAGCGATACTCGCAGGTGTAATGCGGGATTTGATATATCAGCAGTCTGTCTAACTTATCACCCGGCTGCGGATGCTCCGGTTCCACATAACAGCCTCTTTTGAAGCACTGATTTGCATACTGCTGGATGTGGCAGAAACGACTACCTACGTAAAAGTGTGTATCGTCAACTGTCTGCACATCTTTCACCAGCTGTGAACCATCCGCGTAGTTTTCAATAATGCGCTGACCGTTGCGCACCTGAAACAACTGCTGCCCATCTCGGTTCAGAAAGCGAGAAAATCGAAGTGTGCTGCAAAGCTCCGGGGCATTGGTCCACTCGGTTATGTGGATGTCTTTGCCAACATGTACCTTTGTGTGACCATTTTCTTCCGTGTAGTAGTGAGGCCGGATACGATCTACGCCAACTGCCGTCACAAGCTGCTTTGCCATTTCAATGAGCTGCTTGTCATTGCGATCTGCAAAGGGACCGCGGTAATCATCACACAGGTAGTTGACACCGTTCCGCACCTGCATGATGGTTACTGCACCATCCGGGTCACGGCGGTCAATTCCAACAGTCAGGCGCGGGTAGGGGAGATTGGTGCGCTCGTTCCAGGTGTACTCGTTGTTGTAGGGCATTTCTCTCAACTGCTGGTAGCGCTTCATCAAATCAGCCGTGTTTGAGAAGAACTCCGTTGGAGCTTGTTCTTCAAACTGTTGCGGAAAGACGTGCGACATGAAATTGGGAATCAGGTAATATCTGTACTCTGCCATTTCAACGCTCCAGACTGGGTTGTTTTTCCGGCATAAGATGGCGGGAGTTTCGTTCCAGAAGCTGCATGATGATACCTACCATCTGTTCTTGTGTGTAGCCGGCGGGAAAGTAGCGGGCAATTTTGCTGACGCTGATGGTCAGCGTAGGGTCGCAGGGTGGTACACTGGGCTTTTTCGAATCCATGATTTCCAGCAGCTTGCCGTGATTCAGCGCACCTTCCTTGCTGGCGGCTTTTAGTTTCTGTGCCTGCGACAGCGAAGGCGAGCAGGATTGGGATTCAATGTAATCGAGGAAATCATTCTGCTCGGTGGGGGAAAGGTAAGAAAGCTCTACAGCGGGGTTGAACTTCAGGCTGCCATCATCGACTTTCTTTTGCAGGTCGGGGACGAGGCTGTTCAATCGAACAAAACGTTGCACCTGTCTGCCGCTTTCTCCTGTTTTCAGCCCTACTTCGTCTGCTGCTTCCAACTTCCCGACAAGTTGTCGGGAAGTTAAATCTCGTCGTGCTCCCTGGCGGCTGATAGCTTCCAGCTTCATCGCATACGCCCTTGCCTTCTCCATCGGGCTGATATGCTCTCTCTGAATATTGGAATCGACCATATCAATAATCGCCTGGTCATCATCAATATCCCGCACCTGAACCTTGACCCTATCCAGCCCTGCCCGCTGTGCGGCATGGAACCGCCTGTGCCCACTGATGATCTCATACCTGCCCTCGGTGCGGCGTCGCACGGTCAGGTTGGTAAGGACACCGTTCTCCCGGATGCTGTCCACCAGCTTCTGCATATCCTCATCGTCGCGCACCTCAAACGGGTGCCCAACGAACGGATGCAGCTCGGAAAGCGGCACCTCTGTGACCAAATCCCCGCTTTCCCGCTGCCTATCAGCCTCCGAGGAAAACATATCATCGATTGAGGGCATCTTCATCGCGTTCAAAAACTTGTTCTTCGCGGCCATAGCCGGATACCTCCTTCGCAAATTCAATATAGGCCTTTGCACTGTTGCTTTTCGGGTCGTACAGAATCGTCGGCTCTGCATTGGCCTGGCTCTCTTGTACCTTCACGTTTCTGGGAATCTCCGTTGTGAAAACGTGAATCTTATTGCCGTAGGTGCTGCGGACCTGCCCGCAGTAGTGGTCGGAAACGTTCGTGTGCTCGGTCATCGTCAGAAGGATGCCCTTCACTCGCAGTCCGGGGTTGATTTTACGCTGCACATTCGCAATAGAGGACGTCAGCTGCGACATGCCCACAACAGAGAATGGCTGCGCCTGCATCGGGATAATAATTTCATTGGCGGCGGCCAGCGCATTGGTCAGCAGCAGGCCAACAGAGGGGGAACAGTCGATCAGACAGTAGTCGTACTGATTGTTGTACTGCTCCAGGCAGGATTTCAGAAGCACCTCGCGGCACATCATCGTGCCCATGGCCAGCTCAAAGCCCGCAAGCCGCAGGTTGGACGGGATAAAATCCACCCGTGCGGCAGCCTCCTTACGTCCGGTCTGGTAGACACACTCCCGATTTCCTATCGGCTTTTCGCAGGAGGTCTTCATCAGCAGCTCCGTAATGGTCTGGTCAAGGTCCTTTTCCGGTGGGATACCGCAGTAGCAGGAAAGATTGCCCTGCGGGTCAAAGTCCACCATCAGGACGCGGTAGCCCTGCTGGGTCAGGGCAATGCCGAGGTTATACGTTGTGGTCGTTTTCCCCGTGCCGCCCTTCTGATTTGCGATTGCGATTGTTTTCATCTTGTTTCCTCCAAAATATCATCCATGCTGATACAGTGTGCGCGGTATTCCTGCATGTACTGCACCAGTGTGTCGTTGTAATCCTTGCCCACCGGCGGCGGGCGGTCCTCCACGGCTTTGCCGCTGCCTGCAAGATGCGCAATTATATCCTGTGTTCGCGTCCGCCCTGCGTTGTCGTTATCCAGGCAGAGGACGATTTTGCGGACTGCCGGGAAATACTTCAAAAACGCATCCAGCGCGGCATAGTCTGTGCCGCCCAGCGCCAGATAGTGGACGCTTCGCCACGGCCCGGTGTGCTGCATGAGCTTTAGAGTCGCACCGGACATAGCGTCAATGGGGGCCTCGTATACCTCAACCGTGTCGGCCTTAGTGCTGGCCTGTATGTAGAACGGGTAAATCTTCTTACTTCCGGGAATATCACGCCGGAATTGCAGCTGTGTACAGCCGCGCAAGCTGCCGCCTTTCGCAACACCCTCACCGTCGCGCCCGACAAATACGCAGTTCGGGTGATTTTTGAAGCTGGTCTGGTACAAAATGCCCTCCTTGCGGCAGAACGCCAGTACATTGGGGTGGATACAGCGCCCGCGCAGGTACGCCATAGCTGCATAACTGTTTGCGTCTGGCTTGGGCAGCTTGAAATCTCGCGGTGCTTCTGGTTCAGCGCGCGGCTGCGGCAGGCTTACAGGTTGGGAAGAATGAACCACGCCGCCTTGGATGCGGTTGATTTCCCGCACGGCCTCGACATAGGGCACCTTCTCGACGTCGATCAGATACTTCAGCGCCGTGCGTCCGCGCAGGCCGATGCAGTGCCAGCACCAAAGGCTGTCCTTGCTGATGGTCAGCGAACTGTGTACCTTGTGGCGGTATTCCTTGCCCACGAGCTTCAGGTTGCTAGGCTCAACGAGTTTGAAGTAGGTCAGCAGGTCCAGCTCCTTCGCCCGTGCGATTTCTTCTTTCGTCACCCCGGCCATACTCTACACCCCGTATACTGTTTTTCAATCTGTTTTCTGTATCGTTATAATCAGTCTAATTACTATCAGTCTTATTTGCGTGTGATAATCACATCTCCAGAAGTGTGAAAATCACACTTCAAGAAATGTGATTTTCACACTTCTGGATTTATGACGAAACAGCAAAGTTTTTTACATAAATCAAGCTGGGCTTTCCCAGCCCCTGGCGCTTGCGCTCAATCAGACCTGCATCCTTTTCCAGCTCGAGCATCAGGCGGCAGGCCTTCTGGTTGGCACAGCTCAGGGCCTCCATGATTTCCTCGGTGGTGAAGATGATGTAGACCCTGCTCTGTTCATCCAGCCAGTGATTCTTGGCCGACAGGCTCATGCGGTCCAGCAGGATACCGTACAGGACCTTGGCGTCGGTGGACAGCGGCTTGAACTGCGGGTCTGTGAACAGCACCTTGGGGATACGATAGAATGAGAACTGCTCGGCCTGACTGCCGTAAAAGTAGTCAAATTGCATGGTTGCTTCTCCAAAAAGCGCGCACTCGAATAAGCCTGACAGAATACCGTGCTTTTGGCATCCTAACCGGGCCTTATAAATAAGGTTGTGTGTGGCATTTTACCGTTCCAGCTCCTGCTGGCTCTGGGTATGCTCGTGGGCATGGCCCCAGGTTTTCAGCAGGGAGAATATCGTGTTCTGCATCTGCTCCGGCGTATAACCGGGAGGAAAGAACCGCTGCACGTCAGATTGATTCAAGAAAAACTTCTGACGTTGATTGGGCTTCTGCTCGGTGAGCAGGGTATGCAGGTAGTGCTCCGTCAGCGTGCCGCTCTGGCTCATCTCTTTAAGACGGCGGGACTGCACCAGAGAAGGTGTGGCCTCGCAAAGCTCCATCTCTGCTTGCAGCCACCGTTGGTGCTCGGGCGTCATGTAGGAGATTTCTACCGCGGGGTTGAATGCCATCCGGGATTCGTCGACCATTTTGAGAATGTCAGGAATAAGGTACGTGAGGCGAATATAACGCTGTACCGTCTTATAGCTTTCACCAGTGGTGTTTCCAACCAATTCTGTGGTGCGCGCTCCTAAATGTGGGACAACTTGTCCCACATTTTTACTTGGCCTACCAAGCGTCCGTTTCATTGCATCCATCTTCATTTTGTACGCAAACGCCTTCTCACTCGGCAGCACATGCTCCCGCTGAATATTGCTGTTCACCATTAAAATGGTAGCTTCATCATCCGTCAGCTCCTGCACGCGGACCGGCACCTTCTCAATGCCCAACTCCCGGCAGGCCTCACATCTGCGGTGTCCGCTGATGATCTCATAGCCGCCCTCGGGTCTGCTGCGCACAATCAGCGGAACAATAACGCCGCTTTCCCGGATGCTGTCCACCAGCTCGTTCATCTCCATATCCTTGCGAACATGGAACGGATGGTTGGCAAAGGTGTGCAGCAGCGCAGGGGAGACGTTCAATTCCAGGCTATTCGGCATGATTTATCCCTTCTTTCCTTCCTTTATCAGTCATAAAGCAAAATATATTTATAAAATTCGTACATTTCTATTGACATTCTCGGTGCAGTCAGTTATAATAATCAAGCTGATTCGAGACAGCCCGGTTGACCGGGTGTAGCGCAGTTTGGTAGCGCGCTTGAATGGGGTTCAAGAGGCCGTGAGTTCGACTCTCGCCACTCGGACCAAAGATGGCTG
>OOCM01001708.1_pt1 | contig 16461 bp, 17 predicted proteins | sample 1671111 | NCBI WGS metagenome assembly OOCM01 (sample SAMN06348123, study PRJEB24527) | human gut metagenome | biome: human gut; feature: ankylosing spondylitis patient; material: feces | host: Homo sapiens | place: China | collected 2015-10 | reverse complement strand
GTGTATTTTTCACTTAAAATCTTATAAAGGCTTTGTAACTGTATATCATTATCTTCAACGATTAATATGTTCATATATCATCAACCCTCTTTCGTACCACATGATATTTTATTTATATAATAAACCAATAATACAGGGCAGTCAACGCAAAAAATTGACGTTCGTGTCGTTAAAATTGACGTTCAGGAAAAGATTGTCAGACAGTATTTACATAAAAATAGTGACAATCTATATTGGTAATATGCAAAGAAATAATGAGAGGTGTAGCAGAAAATGAAAAAAGAGGGAATCTGATCGTCGGGTATGTTAAGGAGGAGAATAATGCAAAAAAAGAACAAATTGGGGAAAAAACATAAACTTATCGGGGTAATTTACGAAGAATACTTACATTCGGTGTTAAGCTGGAAAATACCTGTCGGAATTCTTATCATTCTTATAGTAGGAATTATGGTTCATTATGAAAAACAGGTTAATAATGTTATGAATGGATTTGAAAAGTTAGTGTCGTCTAGTAATTTTAATAAATTGCTTATATTTGCGGCGGCATTACCGGTATCGTTAAGTTTTGCTGACGACTGGTGCTCGGGAAGAATACCGTATGTTACGATAAGAAGCAGCAGGGACAGTTATATAAAAGGTAAGATAATTACATGTATATTAGGTTCATGGATAACAACGATGCTGGGACTTACAGTATATATTGTATACGAAATGATTGCTGATAAAGGATATATATATGCAAAATATCTTTGGTATTATTATGGTACAACATATTTTGATGCGGTGGCGGTAAATCCGTTTATTAATATATCAATAAGGATAATTACTGTCGGAGCAGCATTTGCGGTATATGTTCTTGGAGGACTTCTTATATCAATAATTATACCGAACAGATTCGTGGCAATTGCCTCACCGTTGCTTATATATTCTGTTGCAGAGACGTTTAGATATCTTTTTCCAAAGTATTTGGTGCTGGACAGACTGATGGCTAGCGATTATTTATATGTGCGTAATTTTAAACTTGACCGTTTGTTCGGGCTGATGACGATAACAGGGTATATTATTATTCTTGGATTATTATGTTATTGGTGTATGGACAGAAGAATGAAAAAAGAAGGAATCTAGATAAAATCAAGAAGGGAGTTAAAGGGGTTTATGAAAAAATATAATTTTAAAAGAATCGGTGCAGCGGCAGCAGCGGCGGTTATGCTTACGGTAAGCGGCTGTTCTTTATATCCTGACGGAAAAAGCTACAGTTGGGAGAGACAGAACAACGGTACTCAGGAAGCAACAGAGGAAGTAAGCATAAGCGAAGATATGACAAAGATTACAGGAAAACTTAACGGAGTAACATCGGCAGATGCAACATTAAGTATATCAAATCCATCAAAGTGGTATAAATATACTGCACAACTGAATGGTATCGATGAGGACAGAACTAATAGGTTAAAAGAGTATCTTAATTATGAAGAAGAGACAGAAGATAAAAGTTTTTTGTCCAATAGAGAAGGAATAACATATACAACATTAAAAGCAAAAAAGAAAAGTTACAGTAATTATGTTCATGGTCAGAGAAGTGACGGATTTATAAAGAATATGGATGAAGTCTTTCCGCTTACGGAACTTGATGGATTTCCTTTAAATGATGCTTTGAAGGTTACTGAAAAAATACTGGACATATTAGGACTAAATGCAAAGTTATACAAGACAGTTGCGATAGATGCAGAGAATGCGACAGCCAGAATGAATGAAATAGGTGAAGATGCTCAGATATATTATCCGAGTAAGGATGCAAGACGTTATAGAGAAGGCGGAGAGCCGGTTGTATGGACAAGGGATGATGAGGCATATTTTATATCATATCAACTTGAGCTTGATGGTGCATATCTTACAAATATGTATAAGCATCTGACATCAGGCGATGTTAATGGGACAAGATTAGAATTTGTAGTTGGAAGAGATGAAGTATATTGGATTAACTGTTATAGAATATATAATATCGAAAGCAGGGAGGAGATTACAGAGCCGCTAAAAAGCGTGGATGATGTATTAAAGAGGATAAAGGAAAGTAATTATTACACAATCGGACTTACAGAAGAAGGTAATATGACTTCGATTGAATTAGGTTATATATCGTATTACAGCCAGCAGGAGAAAAAGATGATGATAATACCATGCTGGGTGTGTGATTTTGATATAACGAAGAAGATGGTTACCGGTGATAAGGAATATAATGAAAGTGCCAAAGTTATGGTTATAGATGCTGTTACGGGGCAGGTGAGATATTGATGAAAGCGTTAAGAATATGCTGGCAGAATGTACGTAAATGGGGCGGCAACCGACGGATATGGATGCTTATAATTCTTTCAATATTGTCGGTTCATCTGTATACAAGAGGGCTTTGGGATATATGCAGTTATGTCGGTGAACCTATGAGTCCGTGGATATTTCCGTTTTTGTTTATTTTCAGATATATGAAGATTGAATTTATGATACCGCTTGTGTTTATTTTTTGTGATGCACCTTTTGTCGATTCCAATCAGATGTATGTTATGTTAAGGACTGACAGGACGACATGGGGAATCGGGCAGGTTTTATACATATTTGCAGGTTCATTTTTTTATATGCTTGTTCTTATGATGTCAACAATTGTATTAAATATCGGACATATCAAGTGGGATAATACATGGGGGAATGTGCTCGGACTTGCAGGAACAAGCACGGTTCAGACTGTGCTTGGGCATGCTACGGATACTGTTAAAGTGCTTGGAATTGTTATAAAGTATTTTACGCCGGTTCAGGCAATGTTTTTTTCGGCACTTTTGATGTGGCTTAGTTTTGTCCTTACAGGATTGATTATTTATGTGCTTAATATAATAACGGGAACGAAATTTATAGGTGTATGTGTGGCGTCATTTTTTATTATATTTACGGCGGTCGCTGACGGAAAGTCAATGATTACAAGAGTATCGCCAATGAGCTGGAATTCACTTAATAATATTGATATTGGCGGAATGACGGAATATCCCGGAATTGTATATGTGCTGACACTATATATAGTTATGATAGTGGTTCTCAGCGTAATCGCAGTTGCGGCAGGAAGAAAAACAAGTATTAATTCATCAGACGAGGTGTAAAGGGGCAGATATATGGAAAATATAATTACAGTTGAACATGTTACTAAGCGTTTCGGACAGGCGACGGTGCTTAATGATATAAATGTATCATTCGAAAAGGGAAAGATACATGGACTTATCGGAAGAAACGGTTCAGGAAAAACAGTGCTTATGAAGTGTATATGCGGCTTTGTCCCGGTTACAGATGGAAAAATAATTGTAAACGGAAAACAGATTGGCAAGGATATTGATGTGCCTGACAATATCGGTGCGATTATTGAGACACCGGGATTTTTATATAATTACAGCGGATATAATAATCTGAGATTTCTTGCAGGCATAAACAGGAAGATTGGAAAAGAGCAGATTCGTGATGCGATTAAAATGGTTGGGCTTGACCCAGACAGTAAAAAACATGTCGGAAGATATTCGCTTGGAATGAGACAGCGTCTCGGTCTTGCACAGGCACTTATGGAAAATCCCGAGCTGCTTCTGCTTGACGAACCTATGAACGGTCTTGATAAACATGGTGTTGCAGAGATGAGAGAGTTGTTTAAAAAACTTGCAGATGAGGGCAGGACGATAATTATGGCGAATCACAGTGCGGAGGATATAGAGGTGCTTTGCGATACAGTGTGTGAGATGGATTTGGGTGTGCTTGAGAGAATAAAATAATTAAAACATTGCTTATGTCATACAGAGGTGGTACAATACAATAATTGTATTTAAAATTAAAGGAGGGCTAATCTGTGATTAAGCAATTATCGGTACTTGTTTCCAACAATCCGGGTAACTTATTTAATGTTGTTGAAATTTTAAAGGAAAATAATATTGAATGTTATGGACTGTCAACATATGATGCTACGGATTTTGGTGTGTTTCATATGATAGTGGACGACCCTGACAGATGTAATGATGTGCTTTCTTCAAAGGGATATACTGTACTTGAAAGATTCGTAATAGCAGTCAGACTCCAGGAAAGATTTACAAATATGTCTGATTTTTTAAAGGAACTTAAAAATGCACGTACTAATCTGGACTGCATTTTTACATTTGTAAGCCATAACCAGGAGCCTGTTATTGTATTCAGAACAGAAGACAGCTTTGAAGTTGAAAAGTATCTGACTGATAAAGGTTTCCATGTGTATACATCAATGAAGGAATTTATGTAATGTCTGTTCGCCAGATTTCATATCAAGGTGTATTGATTCATTATCATATATAAGATTGAATGATGTATCACGTAATGCAGATATATCTATGTATACAGACCGCTTGTTATTATCCCATGACAGGCGGTTTATTTTTATGCCGCATTTTGTGAGAAGACCGCATATTTCGCCGTTAATAAGACCTGTGTTTAATGCAGGGAGCAGTTCGACCGTACATTCGTCAGAGTACACCAGCATTTCGTTTATGATGCCGACTATTCCGAGAAGAGTGTCTGTGCAGAATACGCCTTTTGAGCGGTCTGTATTATGGTCTGTAAAAAATGTGTTGTAAAATATGTCGCTTTTAAAAAGCAGCAAAAGCGTATTATATACAGCTTCCGGGTTTTTGAGGCGGGCTTCTACGAGAGCTTTGTGAATCCAGCCGTGTGATGCGGTGTCGTCTTTTCCTGTGTTTTCGCGGTTACGGTTAATTATTGCCTGACGGCATGCGGATGCAAGTGCGTGATTGTGCTGTGTTTCTGATGATGGCCATGCACAATAAAGATGGCTTATGTGGCGGTGGGCATTATTTTCTTTGTATTCGTTCATGGACCATTCTTTTATTGCACCGCTTTTATCAAACATATATACAGGCAGGCACGATATCAGATGTGTGATTTTTTCAAGGGTTTTCTGATAACCATTAGGCTTTATGTCTGAGAGTATATTTTTGTACATATTAAGAGAATCAACGGCAGCAGCTATATCCATAGCCGCGTTGGCAGTTATTGCACTTTTATAACCGAGCGGTTTGTTTTCGGGTGAAAACGATGGGATTATAAGATATTTTTCATCTGGTTCCAAGGATGTTTTTCCCTTTACAAAGCGGGCATTTCCGTTTGAATCTGTAAAATATTCGGGAGTACAAAGCTGTTCCCAGAAGTTGAATGTTTTTGCAAGTAAAGGAAGAAGAATGTCTTCTTTAATGCGGAAAATGTTTTTATTATATATACGTATTATGTTTTCATCGTGTGTTGTGATTGTGACGTTGCCATAGACTTGCATGAATTCATAAATCGGAATAATCATCCAGCTTGCTCCAGCATTCCAGTACTGAAATGGATAATTGATGTCATATTCAACCATCATTGCACGGTGACCGTCGGTATTTACGGGGGTGAGGACAGCGTTTTTCATGCCGTAAACGGCTTTGGCATTGATTTCCCAGTCGGGAATCTGTTTTAACACAAACCAGATGTAACCTTTGCCTGCATCACACATTCCGCATGTGTTCATGCCTGATACCTGAATATTTACATTGGCGTCCATTGTGTAGGCACTTCTCCACAGCATATTCCATTCGCCTGTCCAAAGCCCCGAAAGACGAGGTGCAGTATGTCCGGCACAGGAATACATTGCATATCTGCCATGGTTGTATACACGTTTCAGAAGTTCAGGCAGTATGTAATCAGTTCTTTTCTGCTTTTGTAATAATTCTTCGTTGCTGAGTGCTTTATCGGCGTTGTTAAGTTTCAGGCTGACATGGTTAAAAATACTGCTGTATTTTTCTATATGAGGCTTTAGTGCAGCTTCATATGAAAATAAAGAACTTGCGTCAGCGTATTTTATTAATGTTTTATTAATTTTATTTATACACTGTGAGACAAGTGGAATTGTGAAAAAATCTGCGGTTATTTTATCAGGCTGTTTATAAGTCCAGTCAAGGTATGTTATAAGAACAAGTTTTTTGCCCGAAAATGTTATGATGGGATTTTTGGGGTCAAGGCATGATTTTGCACGCATATCAGTGTCCGTAAAAGATAGGGAAGTTGTTCCGTTATAAGGGATAATGCGTGTTACGCCTGCAAATCCTCCATTTTTTAATTCACTTTCTTCGTATTGCGGATACAATGCACAAAAGCCGATTAATCCATCAGTTGCAAACCGCGTATATTTCATATTTAATTCGGGTGCGTCACCGCTTTTTTGTCTGCCAAATTTGTGCATTGATTCAAAATCATCAATTGATATGTCAACAGTGAAACTGTTACCTGATATTTCTGTGATTATTACATCGTCAACAGATGATGCGAAGGTACGTTTTTTTATATGATTTGCATACGTATTGTATTTTGACATGTTATACGATGAAACCAGCTCAGATGTTTCATAATCTGTAGAACGCACAAAGTCTGTAATATCTGAGGCATTTTTTAAAGATATTCTTAACTGGTGTCCCGGATGATAACAGTACATATTGGTTCTTTTTCTGTTATGTATATTCCATGTGTCATCCATATTTATTACAGATTGTCTTGCTTCGTCAAGCTGTTCTGTTACTTCTGCGGGAACACATCTTGGCTCGTCTGATGGCATTACAAATTCAGTATTCTGAAAAATAAAACTGTCGTTTTTGGGGGCACCAGATGTGAGAACGCCTATGTGTCCGTTGCCGCATGCCATACATTCGTGCCATGCAATCTGTTTTATATCATATCCGGCATAGGGTATTATTTCAGTAAAATAATTTGAATACATAATTATCCTCCGTTTCCATATTTTAAATAATAAACCTCAAACAATTGTAGCATATTTTTGTTGCATTTTATATGAAATTATAGTACGCTATGAAAAATAAAACATAGTAATACGGTAGGAAAGGTAGAATATGAAGAAGACAGTTAAAAAATTAATTGCAGACGTACTAATTATTACAACATTAATTTCAATATTTGCACTTGCAGGATGCGGAGTGAAAAATTCTGATAATGCCAATGCTGATGTGCAGGACGGTGTTACATTTACAGATGCACTGGGCAGAAGTGTTACCGTAAAATCGGCAGACAGAACGGTTTCGCTTCTCGGAAGTTTTTCTGATGTGTGGCTTCTTGCTGGAGGAAAGCTTGTGGCTTCGGTTAATGATGCGTGGGACAGCCTTGATTTGGGACTCGACGATTCTGTTGTCAAGCTTGGGGCGATACTTGAACCGAATGTAGAGCTTCTTATAGCTTCACAGCCTGATTTTGTTATTGCCAGTGCCAATACAAAGCCTGATGTCGAAATGCTTGCAACATTGGAAAATGCAGGAATTACAGTTGCATATTTTGATGTTAATAATTATGAAGACTATATAGCAATGCTTGATATATGCACAGATATAACGGGACGCAAGGATTTATATGAAAAAAATGGTGTTTCTGTGCGGACAGAAGTTGAAAATGCAAAAAAACAGATTGACGGCAGCAATCCTAAGATATTGCTTCTTCGTGCAGCTTCCAAAAATGTCAAGGCGAAGGGCAGCGATGGAATTGTAAGCGGTGAGATTTTAAAAGATTTGGGATGTGTAAATATTGCTGACAGCGACAGTTCTTTGCTTGATGACCTGAGTCTCGAGGCTATTGTAAAGGAAGACCCCGATTTTATTTTTGTGACAATTCAGGGAACTAATACTGAGGCGGCATTAAAGAATGTTGACACACTTTTAAAGAGCAATCCTGTATGGAAAAGTCTCACAGCAGTAAAAAATGACAGATATTATGTGCTTGATAAGAGTCTTTACAATTTTAAGCCTAATGAGCGTTGGGGTGAGGCTTATCAGAAACTTGCGGATATTTTGTATTAGAGGAGGATGGACAATTATGGCATATTTTCCATTTTATGTAGAATTAAAGGATGTTTCGGTACTTATTGTTGGCGGCGGAAAGGTTGCACTTCACAAGGTGAAGAGAATACTGGATTATGGACCTAAGATAAAGGTTGTTGCCAAAAAAGTTGATGAGAGAATTAAAAATATTAAAGGTGTTGAGTGGGAAGAAAGAGAGTTTGAGGACAGCGACGTAGAAGGTGTGCGTTTTGTTATTGCAGCGGCAGGTGATGAAGAACTTGATGAGCATATAACAAGTCTTTGTAACGATAAAGGAATACTTATTAATGTAGTTGATGTAAAAGATAAATGTGATTTTATATTCCCGTCGGTTGTAAGCCGCGGAAAGCTGGAAATAGGAATATCGTCGAGTGGTGCAAGCCCAAGAATCACAACACTTCTTGCCGGGGAAATTGACAGTATTCTGCCTGACAATATAGAAGAAATACTTGATTACCTTGAAAAATTGCGTCCTTACGCTAAACAAAAGATAAGCAATGATGTACTAAGGGCACGTTTTCTTTCATATATGGCAGAGCTTACATATAGCCGGAGAAACATTCCGGATGATGAAGAACTGGAAAAAATTTTAAATAAATTCTTAAATCCTATTGAAACGATATGAATAGTAGTGTATTATAATAAAAGTTGCAGAACTTAAAAAGAAAAGAGGGTTATTATGGCAGAGATAGCAAAACAGATAACAGAGCTTATTGGACGTACTCCGATGTTGCAGTTATGTAACTTTCAGGAGGACAATAATGTTAATGCAAACATAATAGCGAAGCTTGAATATTTCAATCCGCTTGGCAGCGTGAAAGACAGAGTTGCATATGCGATGATTGAAGACGGAATCAAACAGGGAAAGATTAATAAAGATACGGTTATTATAGAGCCTACAAGCGGCAATACGGGAATAGGACTTGCTGGTGTGTGTGCCGCAAAGAAATTAAAGCTTATTCTTACTATGCCTGACACTATGAGTGTAGAGAGAAGAAAGATTGTAACGGCACTTGGAGCAGAAGTTGTTCTCACACAAGGAAGACTCGGAATGAAAGGTGCAATAGCAAAGGCTGAACAGTTAAAGGAAGAATACGGCAACGCATTTATTCCACAGCAGTTTGACAATCCTTCCAATCCTGAGATTCACAGGGTTACAACAGCAAAGGAAATCGCAGAAGCGACAGACGGAAAGGTTGATATATTCATTGCATCAGTTGGAACAGGAGGAACTATAACGGGAACAGCAAAAGGTCTTAAAGAAGCTGGAATTAATGCAAGAATAGTTGCCGTGGAGCCTTCTGGTTCACCGGTGCTTTCTGGTGGAAGTGCCGGACCGCATAAGATTCAGGGAATCGGAGCAGGTTTTATACCTGAGGTTATGGATACCGGAATTGTTGATGAGATTATAACAATAGAAAATGATGAGGCTTTTGAGACGACGAGACAGGTTGCAAAATCAGAGGGACTGCTAGTTGGAATATCATCAGGAGCGGTTCTTTGTGCAGCATTAAAGGAGGCACGAAAGCCTGAAAATGCAGGAAAGAATATAGTTGTTCTACTTCCGGATACAGGAGAACGATATTTATCGACATCATTATTTGAATTTTAAGCTGTAGGAATGGGTGGTGAAACATATGAAAAAAATATATAAAATGCAGGCAGTTTTGTTAGCTGCATGTGTTTTTACGGGGCTTGCGGGATGCGGCCGTGAAAAATCGAATATAATGACAATCACTAATGTTTCATATGATGCCACAAGGGAATTCTATGAAAGCTATAATGAGATTTTCAAAAGCTATTATGAAGAAAAATATGGTGAGCCGGTGAATGTAATACAGTCACATGCCGGTTCCGGGAGTCAGGCAAGGTCAGTTGTTGAAGGCTGTAATGCAGATGTTGTCACACTTGCACTTGAACATGATATTTCGCTTATTGAAAAAACCGGACTTGTTGACAGCGGCTGGAAGCAGGAATATGACAATGATTCCGCACCATACACTTCAACAATGGTCTTTCTTGTAAGAAAAGGAAATGAGAAAAATATAAAAGACTGGGATGATTTGATTAAAGACGGTGTTGAAGTTATAACGCCGGACCCGAAAAGCAGCGGCGGTGCATGTTGGAATTTTCTTGCGGCATTAAGTTATGCCAGGGAGAAATATACGGATACAGATAAGCAGAATGAATTTATCAAAAAATTGTATGCTAATGTATCAGTTCTTGATTCGGGAGCGAGAGGTTCAGCGACAACATTCGTTGAGAATCAGAAAGGCGATGTTCTTATTGCATGGGAAAATGAAGCAATGATGACAGTCGCCAATTATCCGGGACAATATGAGATTGTAACGCCGTCAGTAAGTATTCTTGCACAGCCGAGCGTGGCGGTTGTTGATGATAATGTAAAAGTTAATAAATCAGGGCAGGCAGCAGGAGAATATCTTTCTTATCTGTATTCGGAAAATGCCCAGAGACTTGTGGCTGATTACGGATATCGCCCAAGTGATGAAAAAATCCTTAATGAATATTCGGATAAATTTAATCTGAATGTAAAATGTACAACAATTAATGATTTCGGCGGCTGGGACAATGCGTATAAACAGTATTTTGATGACGGTGCATTGTTTGACAAGCTGTGTAACTAAGTGCAGATACGAAGTTGTATTTATATAGGGTATGAAGTTGTGCGGAAATTATATTTATATATACACAGAAATAAAAGCGGAAAGGAAAAATAAGTATGGAAGAAACCGTAAAATTAAAAAAAGCAAAGAAAACCAGAGTGATTCCGGGCTTTAAGCTTACAATGGGAATTACGGTGACAATGCTTTCACTTATTGTATTAATTCCGCTTGCATCAGTTATGGTATATTCGCTGAAGCTGTCACCGTCGGAATTTATAAAACTGATTACAAAGCAGAATGTAGTTTACGCATTTACGACGAGTATTGTCTGTTCTTTTATAGCGGCGGTGATAAATGTAATATTTGGAGTAATTCTTGCATGGACACTTGTAAAATATGATTTTCCCGGAAAGCGTATTCTTGACGGATTTATAGAGCTTCCTTTTGCACTTCCGACAGCAGTTGCGGGCATAACGCTTTCTAAGATGTATTCGGATACGGGAATACTTGGAAAACCGCTTGCCGCAATAGGAATTAAGGTAAGTTACACACATCTTGGAATTATAGTTGCACTTATATTTATCGGAATTCCGTTTGTAGTAAGAAATGTGCAGCCGGTGCTTGAAAAACTTGATGGACAGTATGAAGAAGCTGCATATATACTTGGTGCGTCGCCGTCAAAGACATTTTTTAAGGTAATACTTCCCGAATTGAGACCTGCGATACTTACAGGTTTTGGGCTTGCATTTGCAAGGGGAATCGGTGAGTATGGAAGCGTTATTTACATTTCGGGCAACAGTGCCAAAGAGCATACACAGGTTGTATCGTATGTAATAATGCAGAAGTTAAGTTATATTGATTATGCGTCGGCAACAGCTATAGCACTTGTGCTGCTTGTAATATCATTTCTGCTTTTATTTGCGATAAATGTTATCCAGATGAAGCAGGCAAAAAGAACCAATAATATATAATCATACAATGTTAAAACGGCGGATGATAAAAACAGGAAGGGAAAAGTTATGAATGAACAGGAAAAATTTGAAAAGAGAAAAAAGATAACTAAATATGTTCTTATAACAATAAGCGTTTTATTTGTATTTTTTATGCTTGTGATGCCGCTGTTTTGTATTGTATCCAGCTCGCTCAAGCAGGGACTTGGATTTTATTTTAAATCGGTATCGTCAAAATATGTTGTCAGTGCTTTGAAGGTTACTTTGTTTGCAACTGTTATTGCGGTTGTTATCAATACATTTTTTGGATTGTGTGCGGCATGGGTTACGACAAAGTTTTCATTTAAGGGAAAACAGGTGCTTGCGACACTTATTGATATTCCGTTCTCAATATCACCCGTTATCGTTGGACTTGCGTTTCTTATGACATTCGGGCGTCTCGGCTGGTTTTATCCTGTTATAAGATGGTTTAATTCGGTATTCGGAGCGAATGTAAGAATCGCATTTGCAATTCCCGGAGTTGTGCTTGCGACAATATTTGTAACATTTCCGTTTGTATCAAGAGAGATTATTCCGGTGCTTAATGCACAGGGAAAAGACGAGGAGGAAGCGGCGGCTCTTATGGGAGCGGGCGGATTTAAAATCTTTTTTAAGATTACGTTTCCTCAGATAAAATGGGCTTTAATATATGGAATTATTCTTTGTACATCGAGAGCACTCGGCGAGTTTGGTGCGGTAAATGCATTATCAAAGACGAGAGGCGAGACATTTACACTTCCTCTTGAAATAGACGCATTGTATATGTCTGGAACGGAAAGCTCGATTACGGCGGCATTTGCAGCATCTTCAATACTTGTTATTATTGCGGTTGTTGTGCTTGTGCTTAGAAATATACTTGAATACAGGGCGAAAAAGAAAGGTCAGGAGCAGGCAGCTTCTTGAGAGTGGTGTGAAATATGTATGTTGAAATGAAAAATATTTATAAACAATATGGCGATTTCAGGGCTTCTGACAATGTGAGTTTCGGAATTGAAAAAGGTAAGCTTGTCGCACTTCTCGGACCATCGGGAAGCGGAAAGACAACGCTTCTTAGAATGATTGCAGGGCTTGAGACTCCTAATGCGGGAGATATTTTTATAGACGGAAAACGTGTTAATGATATTCCTGCATCAAAGAGAGGAATCGGCTTTGTATTTCAAAGTTACGCATTATTCAGATATATGACGGTATACGATAATGTGGCATTTGGACTTGAATTACAGAAGGTTCCGAAAGCCGAAATAAAAGAACGTGTTATGAAACTTCTTGAGATAACAGGGCTTTCGGGAATGGAAAAAAGGTATCCGAACCAGCTTTCAGGCGGACAGAGACAAAGAGTTGCTTTCGCAAGAGCATTAGCTCCGAATCCGCAGGTGCTTCTGCTTGATGAACCATTTGCCGCCATTGATGCAAAGGTTCGTTCTGAATTGAGACTGTGGCTTAGAAGTATGGTTACACAGCTTGGAATTACGAGTATATTTGTAACGCACGACCAGGACGAAGCCGTTGAGGTTGCCGATGAGATTATTATTACGAATCATGGACATATAGAGCAGATGGGTACTCCGCTGGAGATTTATAAATCACCAGATACGCCATTTGTTGCACAATTTATTGGAAGACCATCGGAAGTACATAATTATGATACATTAAATGGATTTGATAAGATTGAAGGTGCAGATAAAGCTGTTATAAGACCTGAATTTGTCAAAATTTCAAAGTTTGGAAAGCTCGACAGATACATGAGTGCGGCAGAGACAGGAATTGTCGAGGACGTTGTTTTCCGTGGCAACAGGCTTGACGTTACGATTGATGTCCATGGAATAAAAATTACAGGCGAGTGGTCGCTTGAGAAAGATTCACTTGAGATTGGCGAAAAAGTTAATCTTTTAATATACAGAATCTATGTAATGGACGATACGAAAGCATATTTGTGTGAAAATAAAGAAATGCAGGAAGATGACGTATTCTATATCTAGGGATTGGAGAAATGGGTTATGCAGATTAAAAAAAGAGAGACACTTAATACAGACATACTTATCATCGGCGGCGGAACAGCAGGCTGTTATGCTGCGTTGACGATTGCAGAAAAATCGGGATATTCGGTGCTTATCGCAGAGAAAGCCAATATAAAAAGAAGCGGCTGTCTTGCAGCTGGAGTAAATGCCATCAACGCATACATCGTTGATGGCAGAAAGCCTGAAGATTATGTTGATTACGCAAAGAAAGACGCAGACGGAATTGTAAGAGAGGATTTGCTTCTTACAATGTCTGAGGGACTTAACCGTGTCACGGAAAAGATGGAAAAACTTGGACTGGTCATTTTAAAGGATGAGAATGGCAAATATGTCGCAAGAGGCAACAGAAACATAAAAATTAACGGCGAAAATATCAAGCCGATTCTTGCAGATGCGGTAAAAGCACTTCCAAATTGCACAATTCTTAACAGGGTAAATATCACGGATTTTTATGTTGAAAACAATACAATCTGCGGAGCATACGGATTCAGTATAGATGAAACGGAAGAAAACGGAGAAAAAAGTGGAACGGCATATCTTATAAAGGCTAAGAAAGTTCTCTGTGCGACAGGCGGTGCGGCAGGTCTTTACAGACCAAACAATCCGGGATTTTCAAGACACAAAATGTGGTATCCGCCATTTAATACGGGAGCGGGATACGCAATGGGAATAAATGCGGGAGCTGAGATGACAACATTTGAAATGCGTTTTATAGCACTCAGATGTAAAGATACGATAGCTCCGACAGGAACGATAGCACAGGGTGTCGGTGCAAAGCAGGTTAATTCAAAGGGCGAGATATACGAGACAAAATATGGTCTTACAACTTCACAGAGAGTATACGGAACTGTCATGGAAAATATTGAGGGAAGAGGACCATGTTACCTTAGAACTGAAGGTATCAGTGATGCACAGGATGAGTCATTAAAGAAAGCATATCTTAATATGGCACCGAGCCAGACACTTAAGTGGCTTGAGGCGGCGGGCGGTCCTTCTGAAGAAAATGTTGAAATAGAAGGAACTGAGCCATACATAGTCGGAGGCCATACAGCGAGTGGTTACTGGGTTGATAATAACCGAGAGACTACAATCCACGGGCTTTTTGCAGCAGGCGATGTTGCAGGCGGATGTCCACAGAAATATGTGACAGGCGCACTTGCCGAGGGCGAGATTGCAGCACAGGCTATAGCAGAGAGAATTACTGGTTCTGGAAAAGGATTTGTTGTCAGGGAAGCTTCGGATGAGGAGCTGTCACAGGAAGCACTGGAAAAGAAGCATGAATATGAGAGCTTCCTTAATAATAAGCAGGGGCTGGTCGATATCGAGCAGACTGAGGAAGCGATGCAGAAGATTATGGACCAGTACGCAGGTGGCATAAGCACTGATTACCAGTACAATGAAGCAAGACTTGAGCTTGCGGATGAGAAGATAAAGTTCTTAGAGAAGAGCATTGATAATCTTGCGGCACAGGATGCGGACGATTTGCTTAGAATCTATGAGATAAGAGAAAGACTTACGGTGTGCAGAAGTGTTATAGCACATTTGAAAGCAAGAAAAGAAACCCGTTGGCACAGCTTTGCGGAGAATATGGATTATCCGGCTAAGAGTGATGACTGGTTAAAATATGTCAACTCACGCAAGGAGAATGGCGAGATTAAGATAATTATAAGAGACCTGGTGAGGGGAGGCGACAGCTATGAGCATTCAGATAAATAAGTTAAAATGCGTTGGCTGTGGGCAGTGTATCGAAGCCTGTCCTGGCAACCTTATCAAGAAAGATACAGATGGTAAAGCATTTATAAAGCATGTCAAGGACTGCTGGGGCTGTACGTCTTGTCTTAAGGAATGTCGTTTTGAGGCGATTAACTTCTTCCTTGGTGCCGATGTAGGCGGCAAGGGAAGCACACTTTCATTCAGGCAGAAGGGAAGTATCAATACATGGACGGTTAAGACACTTGAAGTCAACAGACAGGAATCTAACAAGTATTAGGGAGGAATATCATGGGTAATTTATCACATTTGGACGCACTCGAAGCAGAGGCGATATACATTATAAGGGAAGTTGCAGCAGAATGCGAAAAGCCGGTAATGCTGTATTCTATAGGAAAGGACAGCTCAGTTATGCTTCATCTTGCAATGAAAGCATTCTATCCTGAGAAGCCGCCATTTCCATTTCTTCACATCGACACAACATGGAAGTTTAAGGAAATGATTAAGTTCAGAGATGATACAGCCAAGAAGTTTGGAATCGAGATGCTTACTTACACTAACGAAGAGGGTGTTAAGCAGGGAATTAATCCATTTGACCACGGTTCAGCTTACACTGATATCATGAAGACTCAGGCTCTTAAACAGGCACTTAACAAATATGGCTTTACAGCAGCATTTGGCGGTGGACGAAGAGACGAGGAGAAATCAAGAGCTAAGGAGAGAATTTTCTCTTTCAGAAATACAGCACAGGCATGGGATCCTAAGAACCAGCGTCCGGAAATGTGGAAGCTTTACAACACTAAGATTCACAAGGGCGAGAGCATGAGAGTTTTCCCTATCTCTAACTGGACTGAGAAGGATATCTGGCAGTACATCCAGAGAGAGAAGATTGATATTGTACCTCTTTATTTTGCAGCAGAAAGACCTGTTGTATACCGTGACGGCAATATCATCATGGTTGATGATAACAGAATGAGACTTCTTCCAGGCGAAAAGCCACAGATGAAGAAGGTAAGATTCAGAACTCTTGGCTGTTATCCACTTACAGGCGGTGTTGAGTCAGACGCAGAAACTCTTGACGAGATTATCGAAGAGACTTTAAGTGCGGTTGAATCAGAGAGAACAAGCCGTGTTATCGACCATGAGGAAGCAGGAAGCATGGAAAGAAGAAAGAAAGAGGGGTACTTCTAAGATGAAAGGATTATTAAAA